>Ga0153993_100040_pt1 | contig 37760 bp, 38 predicted proteins | sample TSNC077MetaG_FD_104706 | JGI IMG/M metagenome (GOLD analysis project Ga0153993, IMG submission 104706) | Attine ant fungus gardens microbial communities from North Carolina, USA - TSNC077 MetaG | ecosystem: Host-associated > Fungi > Mycelium > Unclassified | place: USA: North Carolina, Lumber...
TCTCGCTGGACCTGAGGATGGAGATTCAGAGGATTACGATTGGTCTGCTGAAGAGGATCTGGTAGATGAGGAAGTGAAATTCGAGAAACAGATGGGTGTCAAGGACAAACCTCGAGGCTGGGGCCTAAGGAGGTGAGCTGTAAATGAGGGCGAGGTCAGGCCGTGAATTGACCCTTAGTTCTCCAGGATCATTGTTCTTCTGTTCTCATCTCTACTTGGATCGACTTTTAGTGCCGGTGTCCTCATTATTCCTCCTCTCCTTGTTGACTTCTATTGGTATCAACCCCACCCAACAGATCATCGCCGTTATGTCAAGGATAATGTGCAAGCCTGGTTTATTTGGGCTGCTTCCAATTTAATCATATCCTGGTGGTTAGCACTTATCATCGATTTGGTGCCTATTGTTGCGCGCTTCATTATTGCAGCAGCTTGGGGCCACGTATCGGAATTCGTGAAAAACCGAATAGAAATGTACAACTCCATCAAAGACAATGTCAAACCCGTATTCTATGCTGCAAGCGGTTGGCTCAGTTGGACCATCATCTTTGGGAGCATTTTTCAGCTATTTGACGCCAGTCATCCAAAGAGGAGTCGGGCAGGGCACACCTACCGGTTATCTCAAGTCGTTGAATTCTTATTTTTCTTTGTCCTGGTGTATTGTGTCGGGCGAATGCTCTCTCATGCAGTTGCCTTCAATTTTCATCGAACTGCCTACAGAGAACGTATCAGTTCCCTTGAGGAAGCACTTGCCGCCATCGAGAAGCTACGTGACTACCGGCCTATTCGGCCACACAGCGGGTACTTCAGGAGTGGTGCACGCACACCTACTTCCAAGGCCTTGGCATTCCCTGATAAAGAACACGCAAAGCGGCTTAGTCAAGCATTGAATAATGTCAGCCCACCTCAATCTAACCTCGGGCACGGTGGTGATAGCAACGATGGGGACACATCTGAACTAGACCATGGCGTAACTTCGGGATGCAAGAATGGGAAGAATAAGAAGTCGTGGTTTGAGTTCAGCAAAACAGATAGCCTTCACATTGAACACTCGGCTTCGCTAGACGGGAGTCCAGAGTGCTGTGATGATACAGTGGAAGAAATCGAATTCCGGCAACAAGAAGCTTTTCACCCAACGCCCTCCCATCTTATGACTCCGTCTGGTTTGAACCCTCATCGTTATCCACCTCCGGGACAACATGGAGATGCGGGTTCTAAATCAAATTATGAGGGAGCTACCGACAGAACTGTCAAGCAAGCGGCCAAAGCTTTAAAAAATGCAGTTCTTCACGATGCTCGAAATATGAGAGGAACGACAGACGACGACTTAGCACAAATGAGTTGGAACGTGAGTTCGTCTCATGAAGCCAAGGTAGTTTTGCTTTTGAATTACTGGTTCAATTTGTTCTAACAGCATAGGAAAGCGCTTAGCCCGCTCCATATATGCACGCCTCAAAGACCGCCGGCGAAATTATCTTGTTCCTTCCGACTTCTATCCTGCGTTCCCTACCGAAGAGACAGCGAAGGCTGCCTTCTCCGTTTTCGACAGAGATGGTAATGGCGACATTTCGCGGGCCGAGATTAAAACAACCATATCGCGCGTGTATAAAGAACGTCGGTTCCTGTCTCGCTCGATGCGGGATGTTGGCGAAGCCCTCAAGACCCTACACCATATCATCCTATTTTTTGCTGGAGTTATACTATTTTTCATCAGCTTGAGTGTGTTCGGCGTTGAGGTTGGCAAGTCACTGACGAGCATATACACGACTGGAATCGCGGCTAGTTTCATCTTCAAGAGCTCTGCAAGTAAAGCTTTTGATGCGATCATGTTCCTGTTCGTTACCCAGTATGTTTCCCCTTGAAGTGTCACATATCTCGTATACTTATGTTTGAGTGATCAGTCCTTTCGATACCGGGGACCGATGTTTCATTGACCAAGAAAATCTGGTAGTCAAAAAGGTTGGGTTATTCGCTGTGAGTGGTACCTTCCTGGCTATCTGATCCCATATTGATTCACGTCTCTCAGACTGTTTTTGCCCGCGTAGATGGAACAGAAACCTACTACTTTAACAGCCAGCTATTTCTCAAATTCATGTACGCGAGTCTTATGGGCACGATTGTTAAATCTACTCACGTTCTCTGACGACAGTACGAATGTTCGTCGCAGCGGGGTAGATATCCTTATTTTATCCCAAGTAAACTACGCTGAGTTATTCTTTCGCAGAAAACATTTGAGACTTTGCCTATGCAAGTCGCTTGGCGTACGCCTCTGGAGAAACTAGACGCTCTTGAGAAATGCCTCAGCGAATGGTTGGCTACTGAAGAAAATCGATGGTATGAACCAGTGACCAGCATTACTTTTCAACATATTGTGTATCAAAGGTATCTGGAACTGACGATTGGCATTTCGCACAATGGGTAGGTGGAATCAAGACCATGTGTATCCAACTTTTTTTAAAAAAAAATGGGAACAGCAATTGGCAGGACTGGGGCCTTCGAAACGCGCGGAAAACCGCATTCGCAGCTGCAGTTCAGTACTATAGCAATCAACTCGGCATCATTGGCTATGAAGCACCAATTCCCATCGAATATGCTGACTCGCAAACAGGGAAATCCATTCCGGACAAGGTGCAATCACTGCCGAACAGTCCTTTTAGTCCTGCTTCCAGTGGCCAGGCACCTCAAGAACGGGCGAGGACAGAGATAGAAGTTCAGGAAGTTGAACGGAGTACACGCAGCATGAAACCTTCCCTTGGGTTTTTGCCTCCGCTCGTAAATCGAGAGACTACATTGATGAGAGCAAGAAAAAGTACTAAGAGTCGGAAGACCGCTTTCAGAGGAGATTGATGACTTTTAACCTCGGACCTTAGGCGTGGTTTGGATTAGTGTTGTGGGCGACTTCGTTCTTGTCTGCCAAGAATTACAGTCTACACATAAATGTTTTTGTCGTTGGTACTGTTAAGTAAAATACAGGAGTCAAGGTGATGGTATCAACGAACCTTGGTAATTTAGACTATCATGAACACCCCAGGAATTTTCCATGATGAAATCGCGAAGACTATACATGACATATACTCAAGTATCGGCTTTAAACCGCCTTCAAAGCAATTTACCGTATTAGCTTCATTCTATTTGACCAGACAAATCTCTGCCGCCAACTCTTTCAAGACGAGTTTCAAGCTTATAAGTTTAGCCACAGGAACGAAATGTACTCCTGCTATCAGATATTCTCCCCGGGGAGAACTACTACATGATGCCCACGCCGAGGTGCTCGCACGACGGGGTGCTGTCCGCTGGTTGATGGAGGAGATCAAAAGGATGAACGTAGTAGCCCCAACAGACCTTGCATATTCCTCTGATTGGCTCACTGATACAGAATTGGGTATCTCAAGCGATTTCGATGACTATCCACCATATCGTCTACGGCCTGGTGTCTCTCTTCACATGTACGTCTCTACCCTTCCATGTAGGTGTCTATTCCCTATGTCGCTGAGGGCCTACTCATTTTTGTACTGACACTTTGAATCAGGCGGCGATGCATCAATGGGTTATCTGGCATACACACAAAATCCTCAGATGGCCTCACTAAAATCTCAATCTCCACATCTTTTCCCAAAACTTGGATCACACGAAGCATCGCGTGGAAGGGACGACTATAACCGCCTAGGTGTCCTTCGGACAAAACCAGGTCGTGCCGATTCCCAACCTGCATTGTCGATGTCATGCAGCGATAAGATCGCTAGATGGAGTGTATTGGGAATCTTGGGCGGATTTGCTTCGAGGTTTTTAGAGCCTGTCTATATTGACAGTGTTGTTATCGGCGAGTTTCCGCGAGAGAAGGAAGGAAATTGTCGACTCAGGGAAATTATGAAAAGAGATTGTGAGAGAGCATTGCAAATCAGAATCAGAAAGGTTGAAGGTAGAGTGGAGCTTGCCTCGATGCTCGATTGCTCATCATCATCAGATTTGCCAGAGGGATATGATACCCGTCCTCCCAATATATACTATACGAATGTCCCCTTCATTCACTCCAAACATGAACTTGATAAAATTGAACCAACTAAAGGATCCTGCAATGAATGTAAGATCCATTTCCCACCGAGGAGACGGTAAAAGCTGACTTGATCAACCAGGCCTCTGTTGGGTAGCCGATTCACGTCCTGCTGAGGTGTTGATTAATGGCCTAAAGCGAAGCACAGCACCGAAGAATAGATACGTTGAGAAATGCAGGAATGGGTTCATATTCCGCTCATGTTAACAAAGATCTCACTTTTTTTTTGGTTCCTTCAGGCCACTGCTTTCGAGAATAGCAATGTTCGACTTGTATATCCAAACGCTCGAGGTACTCAAACCGGGAAACCTCGCTATGCAATTGTGCGTCAGCCTTCTGGTTCTTGGTATCCTTCCATAAATTCTTTCAAGGCGCAGGGTACCCTATGCTACGGCGAAAGCTTCATCGGCACGGTACCAACGTGCGAAGGCAGCTATCATTGGGTTGAACAAAACATTCTCAGGCTGGATTCAAATTGAGCCGAACTACCAGCAATTCACACTCGATGGAAACCATGCATATTCTCTCTAAGTTATCTACCTACAGACGAAAGCACTAAGCAAGAAAGGGGGCATTACCATTTTGACCTCCCGTGTGGTGACAAGAAAAGCAGAAATACGACAAGGCTTTGTCTGAAGGATTGTTTCGATCCGAGGACATGCCCAAGGAACAATGTTTGGCAGGAAAAAAATTATCCGGTTGTGCGACAGCGCTAACCCGAAAAAGACATGGACAGCAGCATTTCTCTATAGTGGATCATAAATTAGATATTCAGAACCATCAAGAAGACATGACCAGATAGTCGAGATCATGAATTCTTCTTTGCTAAATCAGGATCGAGACTGGGTACGAAAGGGAAGCCAAGGGGGCTAGAATCTAACTCGGTCCCGGGAAGTGTGATGACAGGGTAGTCAGGCGACGCGGAGCCCGCGGAAGAGTAATCTGTTTCAAAAAGCGCTGAAGGTTGGTCGGTGGGTGTGGAGGGAACCGAAAACCGCGTAGAAGTCTCAGCCAGCTCTTTGCGCAAAGCTTCGAGTTCGCGTTCGAATCTATGAGAATGGATCAATACGCCACTCAAATTAGTCATAGTGTAGAAACGAACTTGCGACCGAAGACTTCGATGTAATACCCACCACCATTCCAGACGCTGACCGAAAATATCAGAAGGAGAAACAAGCCACTCCAACCCGGACTCGAGTACAGCAAGAACATAGCGGGAATTTGTGTCAGAAGGGCATACACTAAGAAGACGTCAGTGTCAGTCATCTACCAGCATTGAGCAATTGACTCACCAAGCTGACCGCCTATGAAGATAGCCTCGCGGTATTTGGCTGGGATCGATGATAAATTCTTGCCGATGAAACCTTTATCATGAAGAAGATAGGAAAACGATGTTGTTCGTTGTCCCGAATCAATCTTGGCTCGGCGATCAACGAGGAGGAATTTCCAATACAGCAGTTGCCAGCTGCAGTCTGAGGATGTGTCAATACTCGGCCTCAAGGTATCATTAAAAGGTGACGCACAGATCCCTCCACTTAACAACAGAGCGCGAAGAGGATCGAGATAAGGTGTTTGGATTAGGGCTGGGAAGCGCTGACTTGAGCCAGGGTAGAAATGCCTAAAGACCCGTTCATGGATAAACGGCGCAAAAGTAAGGCTGGAATGAACTTGCCTAATGACGGTAAAGGTAAAGGGTGCATAGATGTGTATGAACAGAGAAGTAACTTTGTCCTGGTCGTGGAAGACGAGACTGTTTCGCCATGTGATAACAGCACTGGCAAGCGAACCGTGCGAGAGGCAGTAGCATGCAACAAAGAGAGCAGCGTTGGAAGGGAGGATCCAGATATAAATGAAGTTGAGGATGGTAACATAGTAACATAGATCAAACAGGAAATAGTGCCACGCTCGCCGGCGGTATTGGATGTAGCGAAGAGGGATGAGATACGAGCCCATGAGGGTGTATGAGATGTGCACCCATCTGGAGGACAAGCTCAGCGGCGGAGACAGCTGTGATAGAGAATGACACGTACTCGGGGTGCATTCCAAACATGAGGGCGGAGAAAAGGAGGGTCATGACGCCAAAAAAGAAGGAGACCTTCTCGCGGGTGCGAACGACCCTTGCAGACTGCCACGAGACAGCGAGCTTGGCCATGCGGGTCGATATCTGGGATCATGAGATTTGAACGTGGCTCAGGACGGCTGAGGCATACCTTGAGCTTGAAGTTCTTGATTTCACGTTCGAAATTCTCCGCAAGCAGATCTCCAGACAAATCCTTTATTTTAAAGGTCCCTTCAGCCTTGAGCTTAAGCTTGTCCCTGTGTTTCTGCAGCTGGTGCTGCAGTTTCCGCTGGAGAAGATCGACATGGGAGTCAAAATAGGTCTCGATAGTATCTGGGGCTCAGTCAGCGGCTTTCTGGTGGATAGAGGTGCACGGACCAAAAAGGGTGAAAGCACTGGTCCAGTCCGAGAGCTCGTCGCGGACAAAGCGCTCGATTGGGGCGGAGAACAGGCCTCTGGAGGGGGAGGGAGGCCTTGATGCCATGGCCTCGAGATGAGCAGGAGCTGCTTATGTCATATTCTACCTTGTCTAGAGCACGATGCTTGGAAGTCTGAGTCCGACCTCCCTCCTCGTCGTCGGCGGTCTTGTGCTCACAAGATCCTCTCTAGTACACCTTGGTCTCGACGCTGTACTCCTCAGTGCATTTCTAGCTGGTGTCAGGCGCACGACAGGCCTCTCGTACGCGCACATTTCCCCGTATGTGCATGGGCACTTATTCCATCTCCAGGCCAGCTCTCTCCCAAGTCCCCAGCAAGGACATTCGCCGTGGGTCTTCCTCTCAAATGCTGCCTCTCATCCATGCTGATGCTCTCCCAGAACTCCTCCATCGCTACCTCGAACTCGGTCAGTTCTACCTCTCAGTTCCACTGCCAAGCTCATCCTTCTGCCTCAGGCGAATACGTTTTTGACTTTGCTGTTGTCATATTTAGTGTATTTTTTTCTTCTGCTCATCCATATACGTGCTCAGTACTCGCTAGCGCTCCTCGTCCTTTGAGAGAAGAAGATAACCTAGTTTTACTCAATGTCTATCACCCTAAGAAGTTAAATACAAAGAAATGCAAAACAATTGATCCCAGCGCAAAATCTGCAAATGCCCTACAAAAGAACAGTCAGAGCTGAACAAACACGTACTGTGGACACTCACCGTTCCGGCGATACCTGCTGGAATTCGTTCTGGTTGTCGGGGTTCACTTGAGAACGCAATGAAGCGGTGAGCACAAATTGGCCAACAGTGCTTGAGAATCTGATTCAATGAGCATCCTATTGCGTGTGATAGATGTGGCACGCACCCGGCCAAGAAAGCATTGAAGGGGTAATTAGTGACTAGAATGCAGTAGATGAATTGGACGATGCCCGAGAGCATGAGGAACACCAAGAACGAGTCAATAAATTTGAGGCGATCTGAAGTTTCTGCATGATATGCCTTCCACAGAGCCTGGACAGGCGACTGAGGTTTTTGCGCCGTTTTCGATGCCATGAGAGCTGCGAGAAACCTCCTGTACTATTCCAAACACAACCACACACGCCGCGTTAAACACTGGCTACTGCAAAGTTTCGCCAGGTATGTTGTGGCTCTCAGTCCCGGCTAGGGTTGTCTCCCTGCCAAAGCCAACTCGCTTCATATCCTGGCAGGGTACAAAAAAACTGCACACATTAAAACCTTTACCTTATTCCATAGAGCGCGGACTGGGAAAATTCCTGCCACCACAGGCGCTCAAGGTTCTTCAGCTTGAGTATCAGAATGGCCTCCTAGAGAGGCTGAATGAACAAATCTACGGTGTGTGCATAATTCAACTCTATTTCCTTATGCTCACCCAACAAAAGGCACCTCAATGGAAAACGAAAGTTCACTTACTCAGACAGTGATCAGTCTCTCAGAGAAACGCGACTACGTTCTTGCTTTTAATTATGCCAGTCTTGCTCTCAACAATGATTTTTTCCTCAGCAACCTTGTATGTGAATAGTTTCTAACATTCAGTAAATCTGCTCATCCTGATAGAAACCTATTTCGGATCCCCCACCTCGGAAACCAGCCCTGGATAAGCTTCAAGAAATCGAAGATGAAATTCAAAATGCGCATCGAAACCACGAAGGTGAAATTCAAGACGAACTTCACCTCGTCATCCGCAATGCACACGGAAGCGTTGATCAACTTCGCTCTGCATTTTCTGCTGCAGTCCTCGGAACGTTCATCAATGGTTGGGTCTGGTTCGTGACAGACCAAGTTGGCAATACCGGTATTGTTACAACATATGGTGCTGGTACCCTCCTCGTTCGTTCCCGAATGAATATGGGGAGACACCCTGATCTTGAGTCGACTATATCTAAAGATAAACTTCATACTACACATGCACCCCCATATCTTGCCAAAAACTCACCCTCTGAAAAGCCCCTTTCGTCTCCATTTTTTGGTGTCTCAGGTCACAATTCGCCAACGGTACCGAATGACATGCAGGTCCGACACATGTCTGATCACAATACAATCCGTACAGCCGCCTCTGGCGTTCATTCAAATCCGAAAAAGGAACCATCCCCCAAAAACACCCCCATGGGAGCCCTACTCACAGCTGGCGAGATCTTGTACCCTCTGTTCTGTGTCCCTGTGTATGAGCACGCTTGGATGAGTGCCGGGTACGGTGTTTGGGGAAAGGAACAATGGATAAAAGAGTTTTGGTCTGTCCTGAATTGGGAGAGGGTAAACGCAACTTATCAAGCCATCTGGAAATCCATTTATGTAGACAAGCATAATCAGGGATAGATTAGCAGTTCTTGCTCTCGTAAAGGAGTAGACCGAAATCTTTCGCATATTCTCCTTGGTACACTGGCTACTTGCACAACGTTACTTACTCTACAATAGTTGTCACATAGCTTTCATCGCTATGACTTTTGTTTGAGTGCTTGTAGCGCACAGAGTGCAGCCCCCACTCCACTTCCATCCTTAGCTAAACCGATATCTACACGACTTTCAACGTTTTGGCCAACTAAATAACGCAAGGATTCCCTCAAGTTCGTCTCAAATCCAGGGTAGTGTTCAATGAGACTGGAGAATAGGCTTCAGTCCAACTTCTGAACTACTAACCTTCATATAATACTTGCCTTCCATCCACGCCGACAGGAATTCTGCCCTTGGGATCCTTTACTCCTACACTTTCTTCGCCTGGAAGGGCAGCACGACCCGTCTGAACCAATACAGCTGCAACTGCAATACTACTCAATTGAGCCGCTCGGTGGCCAACTAGACCACAAACCCAGCGAATGATCTATTGGCCGGTCAACAGATTTCTACATAGGACTGAATGCAAGCCTACCGCAGCATCCTTCAGGGTTACTTGCTCTGGCGCAAATCCAAGATCCTTGACAATAGTCCTCTTGATAGCCTCCAGTCTCGACTCAACGTTCGGACTAAGCGAAGCATCCTCAAGCTCATCAAACGGGGGACTGATACACCCAGGACAGGCATCCTTCCCGAGCCAAGCTTCTTCCACGTTACTCATAAAACTTGTATCGATCCCATAATGCTTATTAATATCGGAGGTAGATTTGCCATTAAAAAGGAGAGGCTTTGGGGAAGCGTCAATGAGGGAGGTGATGATGCCGCGAGTGATCTCGCCAAGGTACATTCCAGAAATGAACTTCTCGAAGGCTTGAAAGGTGGGATTAATACTGAGACGATCGAGAGCATTATCGAGAGGTGTGGACGGCAGATGTGAGCGCTGGGGAATGGCTTGGGTCGCCTGCATCAAGGAGATGTGTTGAAAACTTACTGAATTATTGAAAGCTCCCCATTCAGTGTTGACGATCATGTACCCGCCCTTGGAGGCTGCCGACGTGCCTTGCAGCTTCTTGATATTTGCTTCATTCCTTTGTCAGTCGGGCTGACCCTGAGTCAACCGTAGAACTCACAAATGTCCTCGACATAGGCACCATTGGTACCTGTGCCAAAAATTGCACCAAGGATACATCCTCCTGATTGATATGCACGGGAGAGTAAGGCGCCAACAGTCTACTCAGGGTTGATCACCAAATTGAATCGCGAAATAAGAGTCGATGGACATCAAGAGCAGGAACGCACATCGTTGACGAGAGCGACACATTTGACGCGCATGTGTTTCCTATCGAAAGCATCTTGAAGTAATTTGACCACATCATTTCCTATTGCGTTTCGTGCTGAGAAACCTTTCGTCCAAGTGAGGATTTTTCCGGAATCTAAGGCCGTTTGCTCGACTGGAAAGGAGAACGTAAGGCCGAGATGGATCTCGTCTGCTGGTGTGTTGGTTTGGACAGTATAGTCGATAGAAGACTCGGTGGAAAGGAATGCATCAACAGAGGAAGCCAAGTAATCTAACGTTCAAATCCAATGATAAGTATGGAGGCGATATGAGAGGGTATAGCATTCCGCACCAAATAGAACCGTTGCTTCTCCGGTCTTCAGTGACTCTGTTACTCGGTACTTCTGCTGGCGAAGAGAGAATGTTTTGTCGCCGTTTAGAACTACCTCGCAAACCCGACTTTTATGTGCCAATATCAGACGTAATATCTGCATCTCATAGGACAACTGCTCACAGGTTGGTTCCACCAAGATCGAGGGCAAAAAATGTGCTAAAAGAGTTTTGTGATCACAGCGAGGTATTGCGTACAATTGAACCATACCCTTTCTCTGTACCATCAGGTACACCAGTCACGAAAGTGGGTCTGTATCCGTATGAGGGCAATCCATGACGGATACGTGTGCACATACATCATCGCCATAGCGTGTCCATAGTTTTCAAGACCGAGCTTGAACTCGTGCAGGAAATTCTTGGTGAGGTCGATAAGCTGGTCGCTGCTCAGCTGAAATTGAGCATCGATATGGTCGTAAAGATCCTTCGCTGAACGGTACGTGAATGCTGAAGTGGAAGCCATGGATGAGATCAACGAGAAATTGGAGGGCGGGGTATAAATCTAGACCGGAGTCCACACTCGGATCATAATATCATTATATCAAACATGTCCGTATGATACGCTGAACCCTGATCTGGAATTTATGTTTTGACATCCTTGACACTAGCGCTTGCACCTTCAGAGGGGATCTACCCGGGGGTCTTGTCGATGCAATATCAGTCATCCTTCTCGAGTTTTGATTATGATATGATGGAGATTTACAAGATTACTTTTTACGAACTGATTATCGGGATTCTACATAACCGCTGCTATAGCGCAAAGGAGTAAACTCGGTTATACTGATTTTGGCAGAAACTCGGAGTGGAACTAAACCTGTCTCAGTAGATCATATGCTTACAGACACCTGGATCCCCAAAATCAGTATCATTTGGTATTGGATTCGCAACAAGTGCCAGGCTCCACTTCAGTCGGAGGGTGCATCATCGTCTGGACGCATCCTGTATAATTTCTACAATGGCATTGAATCCACTGGTTTCGCGTCACGACCGTTAGCTATTTTCAACCGCTTCTTTTCGTCAATCATCATTCTCGACCCGAATAATGTCCTTTATCAAGATCAGCTGGTCAAAATTGTCCCATGCTCCCTGTCTCGTGTATGTCATCATGCTGTTCTACACCGACCTTGGGGATCCTCATCAGGCCGTATTTAAAGCTCAAAGAAGTTTTGACAAGCCGATGTTATGAGGCTTCAGGTTTTCAAACACCTGTCCATCTTATGCGCTGCAGTAGTTGCTGCTATCCCTCGGTCTGGTATCAGACTTCCTCGTCAATCATCTAATTTGCAGGACATTGTGATAATCGTCTTGCGTTCTGATTATCGTTTATCTACTCACTTCTAGAACCTCTTAGGTTACCTGGGATCAATATTCGCTCAAGATCAATGGAGAAAGATTGATGATATTCAGTGGAGAAGTTCACCCTTTCCGGTTCGTCTTGATATAAGGACGGCTAAGGCATTGACTGACCAATCTTCAGAAACCCTGTTCCAAGCCTTCACCTCGATGTTCTCCAGAAAATCAAGTATGTTCTTGATTGGAAGGCCGATCCCTGTATCTCATGACGACAAGGTCGATGGGTTTCAATACGGTTTCGTTCTATGTTCATTGGGGACTCATCGAACCGAAGCGGGGAGAAATATCGTTTGAAGGCTTCCGTGATCTACAACCGTTCTTTGACGCTGCTCAGAAGGCCGGCCTCTATTTAATCGCTCGCCCAGGGTGGGTCATTGCTTGCTCGCGAGCTATCTTTATTTATTTAAGGTAGCCCCTACATCAACGCGGAGACTGCAGGTGGTGGACTGCCCGGCTGGGGAACGTATACCCCAGGGCTTTGGCGGACCGATAACGACACCTATGTCAAGGCTTATCAGCCTTATATCAAGGCAGTTGGCGAGATCATTGCCAAAAACCAGATTACAAACGGCGGCCCGGTCATACTTGTCCAGGTATGCACCTGCAACTCGTCGGGTATGTTGTGGTCGGCTAACACCTGGGGTAGATTGAAAATGAATACAGCGGATTCTGGCCTCCGTATACCGAGGACTTTGCATACGAGGCCCAGTTACTAAAGGATTTTGTAGGTATCCTTGATCAGTAGTGTGAGTTTTTTTTGAGTCCGTTCGATCAGCGGAACGCTGGTATCGTTGTTCCTACGACAACCAATGATGCGTGGCCGGGAGGCCATTTCACAAGTGTTGATATATATGGTCTGTGTGGAGGTCATCCTGCAGAAAAGCAGATTAACATTCTCTAGGCTACGACTCATACCCGAATGGATTTGATTGCGCAAATCCCTATGTATGGTTACCTGACGCCGTTCCAGAGTGAGCTAGATTCTCTCCCTTCTGATAATCAACCTGACCACGCTCCGCTTCAGATACTTCTGGGATGCGCATCTGGAATGGAATCCTGAGGACCCTAACGCTGCTTACGAGTTTCAAGGGGGTGCCATTGATGGCTGGTGGGTCATATATTCTCGTTTCATGGTTCTCCAAACTCACCAGATTTGAGGGGTGGCGCTGGGTATGACCTCTGTTCAGTCCTCACTGGTCTTGAATTCGAGAGGGGTAAATTCGTATTTCCACATAGAATTCATGTTTCTGAAATATGTAGTTTTCTACAAGAATCAATATGCACTGTCAACAATGATACTTAACCTGTATATGACGTTTGGTGGTACAAACTGGGGTGCGTAATTTGATCAGGGCGAAGATTGTACTCATTCATCCTCCAGGTGGTATTGCTCATCCTGGTGCTTACACCTCGTACGATTACGTGGGCCTTTCCTAGTATTCTTGAGTAAATAGCGAAGTAAAGGATTGCATTCAGGGAGCCGCCATTTCTGAATCTCGTGTCTTGCGAGAGAAATACCACGAAATCAAACTTCAAGCTAATTTCTTAGCTGTATCGCCCGCATACTTGACCAGTCAACCTCAGAATATCTATAACACGTCTAGCTCATTTACCGGAAACCCCGCGCTAAAGACAACACAAACGGTTGATGTTGTTGGTGGAACGACTGGATTTTATATTGTTAGGTGCATACTTCCACGAGGCCCCAGGCTCAGAAGCTGATTGAATGAGGCAGGCAGGCAGACATATCCTCGTCTGGTATACAAAGGTACAAGTTGACTGTGCCAACGAGTGCTGGAACAATCGAGGTTCCAACTTTGGGTGGTTCCTTGATCCTCAATGGCAGGGACTCCAAGATCCATGTCGTAGATTATGTTGCAGGTTCAACGACATTATTGTACTCAACTGGCGAGATATTTACATGGTAAGTGGAAGGTCAGGTCTTTATAGCAAAAGTTACATTCTTTTTGCAGGGCAACCATTGACGGACAGGATAATATTTTTCTCTACGGGGACGAGGGAGAATTACATGAAACTGCATTCGTCCTACCTGCAGGTACCTCGGGAACCAAACCGATTGCTAAAATTGTTTCGGGTTCTGGAAACATCAGGCAGCGGGTCTTGAACAACGGTGCAATTGTTGTACAGTATACAACTACCGGCCAAGCTGTGGTTTTGATCGGTCCAAAACTCAGAGTTTTCATTCTTGGTGAGTTAGTCTTAAAAATATCCTTCACTTAGATTTTGAAATCCGTAGATCGCTCTACCGCATATCAGTTTTGGGTTCTTCATCCCCCGACACAGGGACGCTTTGCTTCCTACAGCACTAAGAATCCGATCATCGTGAAAGGTGGCTATTTACTGCGCACTGCTTCTATTTCGGGGGATGAACTAACCCTGAGTGGTGACCTCAACGGCACGACAACCTTCGAAATAATTGCCCCTGTTGCTTCATCTCGTACTGTGTATTTTAATGGAGAAAAACTCAGAACAAAGAAGACAACATACGGTACCCTCGTGGCTTCTCGCACCCCCCATCTTCCTGACGTGAGCTTGCCCGATCTCGATTCATTAATATGGGTTCGCCCCTACTTCTTATAGCTCTAGTCAATTAGGCTGAACTTTGTTCATAGAAAGTCTCGGATAGTCTTCCTGAAATCACTCCCGATTATTCCGATGAGAAGTGGATGGTTGCCGATTTAGAGGAAACCTTCAATGAATGGACGTGGAGTACCCCTCAAGTTCTTTTCTCGAGTCCGTACGGTTACCACACTGGAAATATGCTCTGGCGCGCCCATTTCAATGCAACAGGAAAAGAGACGGGCTTTTACGCAAATATGAGTGGTGGTCTTGCATTTGCATACTCGATGTGGCTCGATAACAGTTTCATCGGATCTTGGACGGGCGACGGTCCGCATGATATGTATAGTCAGACGCTCAATTTCCCTCCAACCCTCAGGGTTGGTTCGCAGCATGTCCTTACTATATTACTGGACCACATGGGAATTGAGCAGAATTGGGCCGGTGCCAGCGATTGGTTCAGAATACCCCGTGGCGTATTGAACTATTCTTTTGAGGGAAGCCCAGACACGAAGGTCGTCACTTGGAAGCTTACGGGTAATCTTGGCGGCGAATCGGTGAACAAACCGGTTTAATTCGTGAAAGCTAGCGACTCACTATCATGATAGTATGCGGACCGAACTCGCGGACCCCTAAATGAGGGTGGATTGTATGCAGAACGCCAAGGTATGCCAGTGTCCTGTTCACATACTCATTCCGTTAAGTATGTCATAGGCTGGCACTTACCAGGATATGATGATTCGAATTGGGCACATGGTAAGCCTACCGAAGGTGTCTCCAAGCCTGGCGTTGCCTTTTACAGGTATCATCATCTTCAATGGCTCTGTCATCGGCAGTCTTACTATCTCAAATTAGGACCACCTTTGACCTCAATATACCCCACGGAGTGGACTACCCGATTGCATTCACTTTCACCAACTCAACCAAAAACCCCCACTACAGAGCCAAAGTATGTGTTCGCGGAACTGATCGTAGGGTAAACTCATCATCACTTCAGCTTTATGTCAATGGATATCAATTTGGACGATATAGTGAGTGTTTCAGCTTGCAGCAAGGATAGCCACCAATTTTCATCAGTCAATCACATTGGACCTCAAAGAGAGTTCCCAGTCCGTGAGTACTCCAATTGATGGGTGCTAATGGATGACATACACGCGTGTCAGCTCAGGGCATCTTGAATTATGAAGGGAAGAACACTCTAGCGGTATCGCTATGGGCTACCGATGCCGATGGGGGCAAGATTGACAACCTGAGTCTAGTGCTTCGACACAAAGCGGAAACAGACTTTGGTCCAGTCATCAATGCTCCTGCTCCAGGCTGGACGATACGGCCTAATGCATATTAGCGCAAGAAATTTGGTAACAAGACTTTCGGCACGATACGCCATCAAAAACAACGGTCATTGCTTAAGCTAGGATCCAATGTAATGCAAATAGTTCTATGCGATAGAAGTTGATTACATGAGATTCAGGTCGCCGAACTTCTCCTTGTATCCTAAATAGATCAAACATGTTGCATTAGGATTGACTCGGTTGAGAAAAGGAATTGGAACTGACCAGGTACAGTCCATTTACCCTTCTTTAGCATGGTCTCAACAGCCTCAACGATACGAGGGTGTGCACGGCCGACATCTTCAGTCTAGAAAGTAGATTCAGGGTAGAATAGTGAAGAAGTAGAAGAAGAAAACGCACAGTCAGCTCGTCGAAGGGACGAGCATCCTCGATATTGGCGAGGGTAGCCTGAAGTTCTTTGAGCTCGACATCAAGCCTGGCCTCTGTTTCCTGAGCCTTGGAGACCTAGACAACCTCAACGTGTCAATCCGGGCTAGAACGAAGAAACTCGACACCCATGCATACAGCTTTGGCTTCAAATGCCTCAATAGCCTTGACTTGAGCATCCGTGTCGCACTCAACAGGTTTGAAGTTCTTGAGAAGCTTCTCAGCCTCATCAACAATAGCCTTATTCTTGAGAATAGAGCGGTACTGAGCGAAATCGACAGTGGTAGATTGGGAGGCGTATTGGCCATGTAGGCGTTGGGCATCACCATGGCGCTTCCTGAAGGCCTGCAACGACGCAACAGTCTCTGATCAATATGTCAGGTTTGCATAGTCAAAATTTCTCATATTTCTGCATACCCTTTCCGAGCCCAAGGGAGGAATAAATACCTGCGACGGAGAAAATCGTTAGGGCTCTTTTGGACGCATCCATGAACTAAAGTAATAATATTTACAACTGCAGCGGCAGCAGCTTTTTGTGTTGCCATTTGCTGTTGATGATAGGATTTAATTTGTAATTTTGACGAAAAACTGAGCAAACGACATACTCCAAAGGCGTGCGACAATGTAAGTGAATGAGGTAGAAAGATGGCGGTAATTCCCGACTACATTTCCTGTGCGCGCCGAACGCCGATTACTACCAAATTAAGTAATCCAATGCGCTATTCTGACTTCTGCTCAACTTTCTGGTCATCTGAACCATCATCTCCATTGTTGCTTTCACAATCTTCGATTGGGTCTGGGTAGTGGAACATCCTTTACCCTTCTCCAGGCTGATTTTCCTTCTAAACCAATTTCTCAGAGAGAAGGGAGGTGTCTTACTCATCCTACAGTAATTTTGATCCCACGCTGCTCATACCATGTGGTGCAACCAAACCTTGTGAACTTCATGTGGTCAAGTGGCAAAGTTCTATATCTCACCGTCTCCGCACTTGGCCCCTATACTGTCCTCTTAATCTCCCTCGGATAAGTATTTAATCGCCCTTCTGCTATCTGTTGATCAAAGGAGGGATCAAAACACTTCGAACTAAAGTGACATTCTCATAATATCATGTCTACTACCCCAACATTATCGGCGAGCCTGAGTCGCATCTTACAGGGACCCAGTGGCACACGCATTGCTCTTACAATAACAGCATGTGTCTTTGCAACCTGGTTCTTTGTCGCTCTCTGGAAACATTTCACTTCTGCGCACAACACCAAGGACGAAGGAGGGGGGAAAACAGATACAGGATTTAAGGAACAACAATCATATGAAGGTCTGTTCCCTCGGGTTATTGTACGATCAACGCTGATAGTGTTGTTATCTACGAAATCAGAATGGGCACCTGTATCATTTCGTTACCCGGAATTTGATGCTTGGCCTCACGAATTATCCGATACGAAACCTATTCCTTACAGGCCATTTCGGTGGGGAGTTTACCAGTGAGTGTCAATGGCTGTCATAATGTGTGTGAGAGATCTCAAACCTGGGACATGCAGTGTGACGATGGGAACTCGGAATATGCCTTGGGCTGATTGGATAGAAGTATGTGATTATGAAGTGATCCTTCAGACCTGTGACCAACGAGGTTGTATGCAGCTTGATGATCAGTATCAGCGATATCAAATGATACGAGCACAGAGAATAGAGACCCAGGGTGAAGGAGTCATTCAAGTGCTTGATGACAATGCCAATCCCGAGGTGAAGGGTGGCAATTTGGCTGGTAAGGCAATAGGCAATTTGAAGACACAATCTTTCATTCCATCTAGCAATCGAACTCGTCCATGAATTAGCAGAATATCTTAGTCGCCGATTTCCGACGACTTTCCATGTATCGCGCCATGCTGGACTGGAATCTAAAGACTGCCAATGGGGCTGGGATGGTTTACCTCCAATAAAATCAATCACGGTCGTCCCTCTGCGAGAGACACACAATTTGCCGTTGTCTATAACTGATGGGGAGCGTGCAGGCAAGCGTGCCATGAGAATCTCTGCTCTTTTGTCAGTTCTTTAGCCTCGGGGCATAAGAGGACGGCATGCTGATAGCATTATCCTATTGACCACAGAATCCAAGATGACTTGGCTATCATGATTGGAGGTGGGTCGGGTCTCCTGTACTTTCAGATAAATGATTTCTTGACTTGACTACACAGGAAATGATGGGAGATATTACTTCCAAGCAGGAGCCATTTGCGTGCCTGGTGAGATATTACACTACTTATACTTCACTATCTAGTCTGAACTGACTCCCTAACATAGGCTTTTGGAGACTGAGGGATAAGATAGGCATGTCTCTGGACGAAATCCACATCTCGGGTGGTGTACCACATTGTACGTGAAATTTTTGGTCATGCGAATCAGTTTTTTGTTGGATCGAGCTGGGCTGAAGCACCTACTGGTCATCGCCTGCGAGGACACGTTGTGCTACCTTCTTGTGACTTGTGGTGTGCGGACGTCTTTCGATGATCATCACTCCAGCGGAAACGTTGAACCGTCCTGCTTGATTGCGTGTGTTTTTGTAATTGTTCCAAACCAAACACATTGGAATAGGCTGATGATACACGATATCATCATCAGACGGAAAAAAGGCGAGAGACCATGTCAGTGATTCAAAGATACCTGGCATCTGGTCTGGTCTGATGATCTGTTGGAATCGATAGATAAGGGCTTCTCTTGATTGTGGCAAATGGGAAAGATATATCAATTTATTAGGATCTACTGACATAAAGCCCAGATCGCGAAAAATTGCATGTCAGTTTGGAGCGGTTCTTTCGACGATTGCCGGTGGAAAAGCCGGTCATACGAAACAATTACTCCTTCCAGGCAATTCGGCCAGCACTAGAGAGAAAGGACGAGGAAGTCGATCCTGAGGAATTGGCGTGGTCGGAGAGCACGAACGGACCAGAGGATGATTTTACGCTAGGAGACCGATTTGCACCTCCCAAACATCGAGCGGCACCCATGCCAGAATCACTGCGTCTGCGCTCGGAACGACAGACACTACGAAGGCTGCCGTACAGCGGTGCAATCGTATTTACAATTCGGACGTATTTGACACCTTTAGAATTGTTAGGTCAAGAAAGAGGCGTGCCGGGACGACTGGCGAGTTCTGTGCGGGCTTGGCCGAGGGAAGTAAGTGACTATAGAGGCAAGGACCGGGGAACGTGGTATGAGACTGCGCTAGACTACCTCGACCAGTGCCACCGAGAGCAGGTGAATCGGGGTGAAGTCGAGGAGGGAGCCAAGGGAGGCAGATATCCGTTCTGATTGGGTGTTGTATTAGTTGAGCGGCAATTATGTACAAGATCAAATAAAGATGTTTGATGGCACGTGTTGAACAAGGCGAGAGAGGCCAGGCACAGATCTCGATCGTATCAACAACACCAAATAACTAACGGAGGAATATAACCCAGCTACGTCAGCGTCGTCATTTCTGCTCAGACCCCCAAGTCGTCACTGTTGTCACACGAGTCACGCGTCTTGTCTCGTCGTCGTCATCGATGTCTCCCAAATGCGCCTCGCCGTCTCCCCCACCGGACCAATGTTCCCAATCCCACCGTTCCCGCCCCACTACCCGCCCCGCCCGAACTGACCTCGACGCCGAGCCCAATCCCTTCGAGCTCTCCTTCCGCTCCTCGTCCAATGTCCGCACCTCGTCGCCCGTTCGCGAAGTAGTAGCCCCCGCCCCAACCTCCGGCAACGATTCCGCCGTCTCTCAGCAAGAACGACCCAGCTCACGCCATTCTCGCTCTTCAGATGAACTCCATCCTCGCACCAAGTCACCCTCACGCCCTGTCCTGCCCCCTCTTGCCTCCATCTCTTCGCCTGCAGACCACTCGTATTCGTGGGGTTGCAATCCGAACTCGGTCAACTCCCTCCGCTCTGGGCCTTTGTCTCCTGCTATGCTTACCGCGCCCCAGCAGCAGAGTGACCAGCTCCAGCATATCTCATTCGATTCCACCAACTTCCGCACTGGCCTCACCCCTCGTTCAGGTATGACTCCACGCACAGGCCTCACCCCGGGCACGGGTTTTACCCCTCTCGTCGGAGGCCCTGTCGCCTTCCCCACCTCCCCCAGCACCGCTACATTCATGGCTCTCATGAATAACTCATCTGTTACCACCAATACTATAACGCCCAACACACTCAATGCCATCACCGGCGCTTTGAGTTCGGTGCAGCATGGAGCGCCTAATTCATATCCGCCTCAGCAGCAGGACCCGAATAGTTCTACATATCCTGTCTCCGCATCAACTGCCGCAAACAATGCCGCCAACGGCCTCTTCCTCCTATCTCAGGCTCATCAGGAGCTCACCAAGCGAGAGGAGGCTCAGGCACGGGCCGGAAATGCTACTCTTAATGGCGCCAATGGCATTCTTGCTCATCAGAACGGTAAACGTTTAAAGCGTAAATCTTATGACAATATTTCTCCTCCACCTTCCGCCTTAGAGTTTGGACCAGCCAGGGCTAGTAAGCGCACTCGTAGTACTGCCCACCGTAAAGGCAGTGAGCGTGGAGGGTCAGAAGGCATGGACGACGAGGATGATAACGATGATGTCGATGACGTTGAAGACATTGATCAAAACCCTCCCCCACCGGCTCGCAAGGGTCTCAAGAAGCTCGAAACGGAGGAAGAGAAACGACGTAATTTTCTTGAGCGCAATCGACAAGGTAACTCGTCTCTGCCAAGTGTTGTATATTGGTACTAAGTAACTCCAAACAGCTGCTCTGAAATGCCGACAACGAAAGAAGGCATGGCTGGCACAATTACAAGTAAAGGTTGAATATCTTACCAATGAGAACGAACGCCTCTCGTCGGCCCTCATTTCTGCGCGAGAAGAGATCTCACGTCTTTCAGCGGCCGTTGGCGGTGGTGCTGGTGTGGTCGGGTCCATCCCAATGGGTGTTGCTGTCAATAGCGTGAACGGCGTCAGTGTCTCTGGTCCTGGCGTGCAGCCTGTGAGTATGAATGTCAGTCTCTCCAACAAATCAGGTGGTCTACCTGTAGCCAGCGTAGCCTCTACCGCTGGCGGTCGTTCCGGTAGCGGATATGGCTATTAACCTCACAGCACATCAAAATTATCATCACACATCGTTGACATTCTCGTCACTGAACACCAGCACTGTTGTGTGCTTCCCTTTGATGTCTTTTCGCACATCGCTAGACCTGGTTTTCATGTACATCATACAAGCACAAAATCCCTTCCTTGCTTCCTCAAAAACCTGCCGTGCAGGAAGCATGATGGAGCATCTCTTGGACCGAATCACTGTACATCGGACATAATCTCGAATTTGCATTAGCGCCTTCTGAGGCTTGTGCTTATCAAGCTGAAACCTGTATGATTCATTCTATCCTTGTTTCTCGGGCAGTGGACATTTGGTTCTTCGGCTTACATTTCTTCGAATCTGCGGGACTGACGGGTCCAGGACCAGTTTGAGTGTACCAGCGTTGGGCTTGTGTATGTAGTGACATGTTTTCTCTTTCCTCTTCAAGTGAGTGGAATACAGTGAAAGCAAACCAATTTAGAAAGTTATGATGCAATGATTTTCTGTAAATGATGATATTGCTCTGCGGTTGCGACGCTCGCTGATCATGACGTCGTGGGCTTCGATGGTTGTGCTGTTAGAGATTAACAATGTTTTTGAATATGACAATAAAGTATCAACGTTTCACCTCTCTTTGACTTAGAAAGTTGCGTCGAAGTGAGGTTAGATCTAGTTTCACGGGGTGAGCTTTGATAACTCATTGAAGTCCAGGTCTCAGATTTGAACCTTGGTTCATGGTCATCGCGGTAGTCGGATCGGAGATACTGGTTACCTGTTTAAGAGCAAAACTTCGCGTATTCGTTATTTTTGGTTGGCCCAGGTGAGCTGTGAGTTCTGTTCGCAAGGGCCCGACCGTGTCCTTTTCATAGAAACGGGTACTCTTGATTCTGGAGTTTAGAACCCAGTGGACACAATGCGCCGCAAGCTGGAGCCGAACCCGAGTTGCTTGAATTTAGGCAGTGGATGTTGATACTCTACACTACTGCGGGTCTCAGAGGTGAAAAACAATAGCCGTATGTATCAACGCAAGTGCTGACAAAACGTGTACGCTCAGTACCAGAGGAGGCGTTTGCTATGCACGTCGAGGAGTTCATTGATAAGATATAGTCTCCTGTCATCTCGAGGTCTCAGTGTTTTATTTATATCAGAATATATTCAAGTGGAGAGTGATTCTTTAGACAGGTTGGTCCGGTTAAAATCCCTGGTGCTGATAACAAACCGACAGGGGTCTCCGAGAACTTCTCGGCTCTTGCAGTGAATGTGAATATCATCTAAACCTAGTTCCATTGCTAGTCATACGTGCAACACGAGGCACCTGGTTGTCAAACGCGAGCTTCGAGCTAGTACTTTCTTGCTCACAACATCATTTGTAGATTGATTTTCATTCATTGATATCCTCTCGATCTCTGATGCTCAGGAATTGTCAGTCTAGTAGAAGTTACTTTTACCATTGGAAGGCTGTACTCGAGTCCATGAAAAGGATTGTCTTGGTATTGTCGTAGTGTGAGATGGTTCAGAAGATATCAAGAAAAATGTGTCAAGCTCTAGGTCTAGTTAGAAGTTTGGGGAACCTGTCTAAATATCATTTCCCTGTGCTATCTGATCAGCTTAGTTCTTCAAAGTTCATGGAACTGAAGAACATCACACAGGGAAATTGAACATTGGCACAATCCCCCAGCTTCTGATCAAGCTTCTGAGGTGAATTCTGCAAATATTCCTGACTGATAATTCCAGCTCCAGCAGCACTCCAGCAGCAGTACTAGATATTTTTGATAACCCATCAATGATCATTGCAGGATACTTTGCGATCCTATACACAATATGTCCATGTTCATCAATTAGATTAGTCTTAGTATATGACAGTTTTGGTGTCTGAGAAAGTCATGTTTCTGTTCCTCCCCTAAAGCACGGGTGGTGAAGAATAACACTTGGCAAAGCGTGACATATGTGACATTGTTTGCCTTCGGATGACACCAGCTGGTAGAACGTCCGCTGTATCGCAATTCGGCTTTGTTTCTCATCTCCTCGACCTTGCTAAATCTCTCACAGTGCCCCAATACTGATTTTGAGTGCTTAAAGTGTGCTCTGCAGCTATATATGTATTCGAACTTACAGTTCTGGGGGCTTCGCGGTAACACGCCTGACCTGGTGAGCTAGTCAGCAAGTCCGACCTACGGCCCGACCATCTTCCTGGAATGGCTTCATTCGGCAAAACTAGCTCGGTTCATGCTGTGTTTTATTTTTTCTCTGAGACTGTTTCATATGCCCGCTTTTTATCCGGACATCGTTGCATCGATATAAAATAAGATGAGATTTCTTCTGCCACCTTAGTATCCCACAAGGTGAGTTCAATCATACTTACGAGTGCTTGTGCTGTGGTTAAAAATCAGCACATCCTGGAAACCTCTGAGTTAACTCACGTTTCAGTCCGTTCTCTGGCATCAGCATGAAGCTGCTTGCTATCTCTACTCTTGCAATTGTGACAAGCGTTGGTTTAGCATATTCGTTTCCCGACTGTGTAGATGGGCCTTTGAAATCCACGACAGTGTGTGATACTTCAAAGGACCCGGCAACTCGCGCTCGGGCCCTCATAGAAATGTTGACGGATGAAGAACTCATTCAGAATACCGACAATGGTTCTGATGGAGTTCCTCGATTGGGCTTACCATCATATCAATGGTGGTCAGAAGCATTGGCACGTCTTCAAGTAGATATGTTCTTCAAAAGCTAATGAATACCACACAGCACGGCGTAGCAGGAAGTCCTGGGGTTTCGTTCGCCCCATCTGGTGAATTTAGCTCTGCAACATCTTTTCCTCAGCCAATCGTGCTCGGAGCAACCTTTGACTTGGATCTCATAAAGGCCATTGCTGGTGTGATCAGTACTGAAGCGCGCGCTTTCAATAATGCCGGACGCGCTGGGCTTGACTATTTCACGCCCAACATCAACCCATTCAAGGATCCTCGCTGGGGACGTGGTCAGGAAACTCCAGGAGAGGATCCATTCCATATTGCGCAATATGTATACAACTTGATCGATGGACTTCAGGGTGGAATTGATCCTCGTCCTTACTTCAAGATTGCGGCGGATTGCAAGCACTTTGCTGCTTATGACTTGGAAAACTGGGAAGGAATTGACCGGTTCCATTTCAATGCCGTGGTCACCCTCCAAGATCTCAGTGAATTTTATCTCCCCTCATTCCAGAGTTGCGTTCGCGACGCAAAGGTGGCCTCTGTGATGTGCAGCTACAATTCTGTTAACGGCATTCCTGCTTGCGGTGATTCATACCTCCTTCAGGATATTCTTCGTGACTTTTGGGGCTTCGATGATGACCGCTGGGTGACTTCCGATTGTGGTGCAATCGACAATATATTCACTACCCACAATTTTACCAGTTCGTTCGCGGAGGCCGTCGCCGACGCAGTCAAGGCTGGGACTGATATTGATTGTGGAAGCACCTACTCCACAAATCTGCCCGATGCCCTCAACCAGTCGTTGATCACCAGGGATGATTTAGTAAAAGCATTGACACGCCAGTATACATCATTAATGAGGCGAGTATACTTGCTTGAACTATCCACAAGGGTTTATTGATCCTTTCACCCATAGACTCGGCTACTTTGACCCTCCCGCCTCCCAGCCATTCAGGCAGTTGTCCTGGACGGATGTTAACACAGCCGATGCTCAGGCACTTGCCCACCGTGCTGCGGTTGAAGGTATGGTGCTTCTCAAGAATGATGACTTTCTTCCTATCCAATCGGACGGGAAGAAAGTGGCATTGATTGGTCCGTATGTCAATGCTACTACGGACATGCAAGGCAACTATTTTGGCACTGCCCCCTTTATTGTGACTCCATTCCAGGGTGCTGTTGATGCTGGTTTTGAAGTTCAGTCCGCTTCAGGGACCACTGTGGATGGTTCGTCTTCGGCAAGTTTTGACGAAGCCATTGGAGTTGCACAAGCAGCTGATGTTGTAATTTTTTTGGGGGGAATTAATAACTCGATCGAAAGGGAGTCCCAGGATCGCACTACAGTCACATGGACAGGAAACCAACTTGAACTTATCCAGCAACTTTCTTCAGTAGGAAAACCTTTGGTTGTTGTGCAGTTTGGAGGAGGACAGCTCGACGACACAGAGCTTCTTTCTAACGAAGGTGTACGTTGGTTATCCCTCAAAGGTACTGCATTAGCTGACAACTCCGTAGGTTCAGGCGATTATTTGGGCTGGGTACCCAGGACAAAGTGGGGGCACAGCCATTTTTGACATCATCACTGGAGCTGCTTCGCCCGCAGGTCGTCTTTCCGTCACACAATATCCTACAGACTATGTTGATCAGGTTCCAATGACGGACATGTCGCTCCGCCCAAGTTCGGGGAATCCGGGACGTACCTACAAATGGTATAGCGGCACACCTGTCCTTGAGTTTGGTTACGGCCTACACTTCACGACTTTTCACTCCTCGTGGCATACAGAGCCAGACGTGAATTATAATATCCAGCAGCTGATCAGCGCTGCTAGTGATAGCGGTCCTCTCGATCGCGCCACTTTTGATACCTTCCAAGTTTGTATTGAGAATACTGGGAACCGCACCTCTGATTACGTGGCCCTCCTATTTCTTAGTGGGGATAGTGGTCCTGTCCCTCGTCCGATTAAATCACTGATCTCCTTCGGACGAATCCGCGATATCGGAGCCGGCACTTCCTCGGTCCTCAATTTGAGTGTGACACTTGGTTCGGTCGCTCGTGCTGACGAGCGAGGCGATTTTTGGCTGTTCAGTGGTTCCTATCGACTCGTTTTGGATATCGGTGATGGTGTTTTGACCCATGAGTTCGTCTTAGAGGGCCAAGATGCACGTATTCTACAGTGGCCACAGAATTCTTCTGCATAGGCTTTGGATTTTGCTACTATGCCTTTCATATTGCAGTGTAGATTGAAACTGATGTCTTGTATATACCAAGTGTTGCGCATGGCTGTCTGGTTCTGATCTTCCATGACATACATTCTAGAAGGATCTTAGTATCACAAGGACCAATTTGTCAGAGACTCAGGAGAGATTCAATATCACGCTATCAGCAACTGCCAACCTGTTTATTGCTACTTCCAGTGAAGCATCTCCTCACACAATGGAAATTAGGTCTGACATCGAATCTGAATGCCGATTATCTACCGTCGCGGCCCGGCTTGTCCCGAGACAGTCAATCTTCTGCTAACAAAGGACCTTTGGCTGGCTCAGCAGATGCCAACTTCTACCTTATGAGTATGATGACAACACGTCTTCGGACATTTAAGCTCCTCATCCTGGCATCATATTGACTGGAACTTGATGAATCGCCTCAATTGCTTGGTTCTGATTGCATTGGCAAGCGTATCGCATGCACAATTCAACTATTCTTTCCCCGACTGCATTGGTGGACCTCTCAAAGCAACCATTATATGTGATGTCTCCATGGATGCTCTCGTTCGAGCCCGAGCATTGGTACAGATGTTCACAGATGAAGAGCTTATCCAGAATACCGACAATGTCTCTCCTGGGGTCCCGCGGCTAGGAATTCCTTCATATCAATGGTGGTCGGAAGCTTTGGTATGTTCGTCTACCGCTTTAGATTGTTCTTGACCCTAATGTATTTCAAGCATGGTGTGGCTGGGAGTCCAGGTGTAACATTTGCTTCCTCAGGCAATTTCAGTTCAGCTACATCCTTCCCACAGCCCATTGTCCTTGGCGCGACCTTTGATATGGAACTTATCAAAGCTAGTGCAGTAGTCACAAGCACTGAAGCCCGAGCCTTTAGCAACGCTGGACGGGCCGGTCTTGATTTCTTCACTCCAAATATTAATCCTTTCAAAGATCCGCGTTGGGGTCGTGGCCAGGAGACTCCAGGAGAAGATCCTTTCCTAACCTCTCAGTACGTTATTAATTTAATCGACGGGCTCCAAGGCGGTATCGACCCTCGTCCCTACTACAAGATTGCCGCTGATTGCAAGCATTTTGCCGCTTATGATCTCGAAAACTGGGAAGGCATAGACAGAAGCGATTTCGATGCGAAGGTCTCCCTCCAAGATTTGAGTGAATATTACCTCCCTTCTTTTCAGAGTTGTGTGCGTGATGCCAAGGTCGCATCCGTCATGTGCAGCTTCAATTCTGTCAATGGCATTCCCTCCTGTGCCAACTCTTATCTACTCCAAGATGTACTCCGCGATTTTTGGGGTTTCAACGAGGATCGTTGGGTAACAGCAGATTGTGACGCTGTTGGAAACATTTTCAACACTCACAACTTCACAAAGTCACTCGCTGAAGCTGCAGCAGATGCTCTCAAGGCAGGGACGGACCTAGACTGTGGAACAACCTACTCTATGTACCTGCCTGAGGCCTTGGAAAAATCCCTGATTACTAGGGCAGATTTAGAGAAAGCATTGACCCGACAGTATGCATCACTTATGAGGTGTGTTGCAATTCTAGAATTTGCCATACACTATACAAATACCCCCCATGACAGAGCTGGTTACTTTGATTCTCCGGAACTCCAACCGTACCGACAGCTTGACTGGTCAGATGTCAATAAACCCGATGCTGAAGCCCTGGCATATCGTGCTGCCGCCGAGGGCCTAGTCCTCATCAAGAACACTGACTTACTTCCCCTTTCCCCAACCAAACGTCTCGCTGTAATCGGTCCATATGCCAACGCGACAAGTGCCATGCAAGGCAACTACTTTGGTGCTGCACCTTTTATCGTTACTCCGCTGCAAGGTGCCGTTACCGCTGGTTTTAGAGTTCAATACGCACATGGAACCGATGTTGGTGGCACTTCCGATGCAGGATTCAAAGAAGCCATCAACATCGGTAAGTCTGCCGACGTCATAATCTTTGCTGGAGGTATCGACCACACTGTTGAAGATGAAGCAAAAGATCGGCTGATTATTACATGGACTGGAAATCAACTGGAATTGATTAAACAACTCGCAGCTCTTGGGAAACCTATGATCATCGTACAATTTGGAGGAGGTCAAGTAGACGACTCAGAATTGCTTGCAAATGATGCAGTGAGTGTAATCTCATCTTGATTGATAGTCAGGAAGTAGCTCACGGGATATGAGGTCCGAGCTATCATTTGGGCTGGTTATCCGGGGCAAAGCGGTGGAACAGCCATCTTTGACATTATCACTGGGAAAGTCGCACCCGCCGGACGTCTTACGACAACCCAATACCCTGCAGGATATGTAGATCAGGTCAATATGACGGATATGTCCCTTCGGCCAAGTGCTGTCAATCCTGGCCGTACATATAAGTGGTATACTGGAAAGCCTGTCGTGGAGTTTGGACACGGGTTGCATTTCACCACATTCCAGTTCTCCTGGGGAAAGCGACCTGCTGCACAATACGACATACAGCAACTCATTCATACTGCTCGACATGAGAGTCCGCTAGATGTTGCGACCTTCGACACATTTTACATCGACATAGAAAACACGGGCAAAGTCATCTCTGATTATGTTGCTCTTTTATTCCTCAGCGGTGATGGTGGCCCAATCCCTCGGCCAATTAAATCACTCATTTCTTTCGCTCGGGCACACGGAATCGAGCCGAATTCTTCGTCCACAGTCGAATTGAAGGTGACTCTTGGCTCTGTTGCACGTGCAGACGAGCGGGGTGATCTCTGGTTATTTAGTGGCTCCTATCGAATTGTTCTGGATGTTGGAGAGGATGTGCTAACACAAGACTTTGTCTTGACTGGGAGTTCTGCATGTATCTTACAGTGGCCCCAAAATTCGTCTGTGTAGACTCTTTGCATGCATCTAGTCATGTATGTGATTGTGTTTTAATTTTTTTTCTTTAGGACGTGTTTTGAGTCTGGGTACCTCATGCCAGCGTGGAGGGTCTGTCTACTCGTGCTTGATAAATCTGAACTCAGAATCTCATAGGAGATCAAGCCTCTAGACCCCGTGATAATGGAACATATGATTCATACAAGAAACCGTATAATAGTCGTACCAAGAAACATATCAGTAGATCACGCCCTTGAAAACAAAATCAGGGAGCCCTTTACAATTCCCCCACTTGTGTTGTGCTTGATTAGTTTGCCTTGCCACCCTTGACGCTAAACCCCTCTTTTCTAGCTCTAAAATTGACATTTTTTTCGCGCAACTCGAAGGGGCTGTCTAGGTGTGAATGATTTCCAGTTCATGGGTTTGACTGGCTCCCATTCGGAACCAGAGCACGAATTTGGAAGGTCAGAATTTACAACCATGGAAATGAGGCGTCTTAAGTGCGTCACATATAATAACGGCAAGCTTCGCGTTCACATATGCCCCGAACTAGGATGAAGAGTGCTCTCTTGACCTTGGTCATCTCTGCCGTCTTTGGGGCGACACAAACGACATTTCATCGGAGAACTTACTTTTATGCTGGAGGAAAGTATGTCCCGCAAGGAAACTCAAGTATCATGGAGGGTAGCATCTATGTCGAGCGGCTGACTCCACAGCGTGTTACTCAACCCTTGCCGTTGCTCATAATACATGGACACGGTTAGTAGGCAATTGACTCTATACATTCCTTTGCTAATGATATTAGCTATGACTGGTACTAATTTTCTGAATACTCCTGATGGGCGCCCAGGTTGGGGAGATTTCTTCCTCAGTCAGGGGTACGAGGTGAGGAGCGGGGCAACCCACAATTCACCCAGTGAACATCTGAACATCCCGCCAAGGTTTATATCGCAGATCAACCTGCCCGGGGAAGGTCAGCCTTCCAGGCCGAAGTAGATGGACCCCAAAGTACATACGATACTTTCACCATCGAGTCACACTTCACGGCAACGCAAAGGTTCAAACTCTGGCCTCAGGCAACCCTACACACCCAGTGGCCCGGAAATGGAAGTATGGGAGATGCCACCTTCGACAGTTTCTATGCATCAACAGTACCTAGCCTAGTTTCTGACGAGGAAACTTCAGAAAAGATCCAGAGCGCTGGACCAGCTCTACTAGACAAAATCGGCGTAAGTTGCCGTGCAAACGCTATAAGAAGATTACTGATGGAGTATAAAGCCTGTGATTTTGCTGACTCACTCGCAATCGGGACCTTTGGGTTGGGTTCTGGGAGACTCCAAACCGAACCTTGTTAGATTCATTGTCGCCCTTGAACCGAGCGGTCCACCATTCATAAATGTGATTTTCCCTCCTATCGTGCCGGCACGCCCGTTCGGCATTACAGAAACTCCCGTTGCATATGATCCACCACTTTCATCTGCAGACAATCTGAAAACCATAGTCGCAAGTAACTCTTCCCTATTCACTTGTTTTTTACAAGCATCTCCCGCACGTAAACTCGTGAATCTGATGAAGATACCAATTCTCGTTGTGACCTCGGAAGCCAGCTATCACGCAATATATGATGATTGCACAGTAGACTACCTGAGACAAGCTGCGGTCAGTGTGGAACATGTCAAGTTGGAGGAGGTCGGGATACATGGCAATGGACATATGATGTTCATGGAGAAGAACAACATCGAGATAGCGGAATTGATACAGAAACGGATTGTGAAAATGGGGGTGAACTAATGTAACACAAATATATCTCATCCCCTGAGAATAGCTTATGTTGAATCATACTTCATCCTCATCTTCTGGGGTAAGAACTTCGGGCCAGATGCCACCGTCATGGGAGTTATCCTTCTGATACTTCTGATTGCTATCGCCCAGAGCCCGAAGTACTGCATGAAAAAGAACTTCAGCATTTTGTGTAGCTGCATCAGCAATGTCACCGAGAGGACAGAGAGGGGTAAAGGGAGGAATGATCCAGGATGCTTCTTGTGAGTCTGTTCCAAGTGGACAGATCTCGTCTAGATTCTCGACATAGAAGGCAGTGAATAAGGGTGTTTGAGGTTCTTCCCTTCCAAGTCGCAGAATAGTATCCAGGTAAGGCTGGAGTACTTGCGAAGGGTCGCTTTGACTATCACCAGGAACAGGGAGGCTGATGTATAAAATGTCTAAAAAATTGGTCAGCACATGAAGCAATTGATGAGAAGCAAGTTTTTCACATTTTCCTTTGGGAGTTGAGAGTGCACCCTCGCCAGTAATTAATACGACAGCTGTATATTGAGACGAACCACTGTCTAGTGAATTTGGCGGAAATACGAGAATCGCGGTGTCAAGTGATTTATCCAGAGATGCCTCTTCTCCCTCTGTGCTCTTATCGTCATCGTCTGTATCGTCAACAATGGGAGAAGGGGGACGCAGTACAATGGAATGTTCGATGATAGCAACACATCGGGCTACAGAGGTCAGTGTATACAGTGGTTGGAAAGAAGGAGATATGAAAGAGCGCCAACTTGGATTGCTAACTTGATTTGAAGCATAGGAGGCGGGGCCTAGAATGACACTTGCATGCAACGATTCGGGTATGTCTTCAAGGTTTAAGGAATAACGGAATGATCTGGGCGCAGGATCAAGCTGAATTTCATTGGGCTGTGTTGATGAGTCGTCAATAGATATTGAAATAATGCGCCTTCCAAGTATATAGACGGTACCGCTGACTGCGGCACTGCGACAAAACCCCTGGGATAATTCACCCACTCCTCCATAGTGACCAACAAGGAACGGGGATGGTCCATAGCGGCCAACTGACCGCAGATAGCGCTGTATCCGGGGAAGAACTGATATCGTGGAATCTAATTTATTTCAGTCATGTGCAGCCGAATGGTAGGTCGATTCTCACCTGTAGGTCGGCTTGAATAGGCCAAAGCGTAGGTAATGACGGTGATGAGCTCAGGGTTGAGAGAAAAGGCAGACTCTAGAAAATCAGTGAAAGGAAGGTCATGTTTGCCTTGTATTTCACTTGATTGCTCCCAATCACCGACAGCAAATGTCAAGAAGCGCATGAGTCGACGTTTTTGTAATAGAGAAATGTCTTGGCTTGTGAAGACATCCTCCTTGCTTCCTGGCACACTCCTGAATGCGCCCGCACCGTCATATACAGCAACGCACTCCAAGAGACGAAATCCGCTGTATTTAGAAACACCGGAGTGAATGAGAGCATCGATAAAAGGTCCCACAGACGGATTGACGGTTGGGCAAAGACAAATTGAGTACTGTTGAGCATAAGGTGGTATTGTACCGGAGTGGCTCCCCCGGGAAAACTTTCCAGAGGTAGAAGAAATCCTGTCGACCCACTTTGCGAACTCTTCCAACGTGAGACTGGCTTCCTCACCACCATAGTAGGGGTTCTGGTCAATATGAGCTACTTTGAAACCCCACTTGGAGAGTGCACTGGATCAAATCAGCAAGGGGCCAACATAAGTCAAAAGAAAAAACACACGCAGCCACGATAGACTCGGTAAGTCCAGTGCGCAGGATGACGACATCAAACTTCGAGTCCTCCATAAAGGGGGAGCACCACAATTTAAAAACAAGACAGCTTGTACACGTGCTATTTGCTCTGGACTATAATCACATTTACAATTCCCCTTGACCTCGCCCATCTACTACATCACTAGAATTCTTTGTCAACGTCAACTCACCCTCGTTGCTCGTGGACAGCACTAGATCGTCTGTTACGGAATAGAAAAAGCTCAAGCACGTGATCGTGTTTCCCACATTCCGGTATTTGCAAAAATTTCCATTTCCCTTTAACACAAGCTCAATGGCTAAAAGCGAGAAAAAAAAGACAACCAAGGCCGCTCCAGTCAAAGCTGTGCCTCATCCTATACCTGCTACATCGAAGGAAATACTGGCCAAGGCGCAGACCAAGATTCAGGCTCCTGTCAGTACATGTTTAAAACTCATATCCCTTTTCATAACCCTTCTGCGCAGAACGGGAAGGCACAAAGATCAGGAAAACCAATTAAAAAAGCTACCCCCAAAGAACCTAGCAGCTCATCCAACTCTGACCCAAAGAGTGAGAAAGAGCCTACAGTGCAGAATGCCCCAAGTAGCAAGGTAGATGTCGGCTGTTTTACGTTCGTCCTTGTTTACCTATGCATTTATTTACAGGTGAAGGAAGATTCTTCTGATGAGAGTAGCGAAAGCTCGTCTTCTGAAGATGAGAAACCAAAAGCCTCTCAAGTGAAGGTAACCCCCAAAAAGGCTGCATCATCTTCAGACTCGTCATCTTCGGAAAGCGAAAGCTCATCCTCTGAAGGTGAGAAACCAAAAGCTTCTCAAGTGAAGGATACCCCAAAAAAGGCTGCATCGTCTTCCGACTCGTCATCTTCGGAAAGCGAAAGCGATAGTGAAGATGAAAAACCCACTAAAAAGTCTCAGCCTGATGCAGTCAAACCAACTCAGAAGCCTGCAAAATCAAAGACCGCGTCTTCCACCAAAGTAGCGGACGAAAAGAAGGAGCCTACCAAGAAGCCTCAGCTTGCCGCTGCTAAATCGAGATCTAAATCGAAGGCAGTGTCAACCTCGTCATCCTCTTCCGAGTCTGAATCTGACTCAGACACTGATACTAAGCCCAAGTCTGAAGCCAGTAAACAAGTTAAAGCGAAGGCCTCCGAGTCGTCGAGTGAAGAAGATGGCGATGATTCTGATTCTGGGTCAGACTCCGATTCAGAGGAGACTGGCTCTCCTGCAGAAGCCACAAATGGTGCTGTCAAGACAGCAAAAGCTTCTGAGTCATCGGACACCAGTGACGACAGTTCTGAATCAGAGGCAGAAGAGACAGTTGATAAGCCAGTAGCGCAAAAGGCTAATGAGACGGTCAGCTTTGATTCAGAAAGCTCCGACTCGGATTCTTCGTCTTCAAACGAAGACGTTGAAATGGCAGATGCCACCTCTAAAACTACCAATAATGGTATGATCACCCACTTTTGTTGTGTCCATGTCTCATGTTTGTTCCTTGATCAGGTAAACGCAAGGCAGAGGATGAGGGAAAAGTCGAAGGGAAGAAGGCCAAGCTAGACACCAGTTTACAGGAAGCCAGCTCACAGGAAACCAACTCCATCTTTGTTGGTCGTCTCTCATGGTCAGTGGATAACGATCGCCTTGCCCAGGAATTTGCGCATTGTGGTGAGGTTATCTCTGCCACTGTTCAGACGGATCGCAATACTGGCAAGTCACGCGGTTTCGGTTATGTGCATTTCAATGATCCAAAAGCTGTTGAGAAGGCTTTGGAGATGAATGGCCAGGAGATTGATGGACGTGCAATCAACGTGGATCGTTCAAGTCCTCCTGACCCCAGTCAAACTCGCGAGAAGCGCGCCAAGTCGTTTGGTGATCAGATCAGCCCGCCGAGCAGCACGCTCTTTGTTGGTAATTTGCCATTCACTATCAACGAAGATACACTTTGGTCGTACTTTGATGGATATAGTGTCAAGACAATTCGTCTACCAACTGACAGAGACAGCGGTGCACCGAAAGGTTTTGGTTATGTTGAACTGGAAGACGTCGAGAATGCGAAGAAGGCATTTGGGGCTTTGAACGGCACCCAGATTGAAGGTCGTCGTATCAGGTTGGATTATTCCCAGCCACGGGATGGCTCTGGTGGGAATGGGCGTGGCGGACGAGGAGGAGGGCGAGGAGGAGGGCGAGGAGGAGGGCGAGGAGGAGATCGAGGTTGGGGTGGAGATCGAGGCAGGGGCCGCGACCGGGGAAGGGGTCGTGGTAGAGGCGGTGCGCGGTCTGACGGTATCGCTAATTTTGAGGGTAAACGAATTACATTCTAAGGCCTTCTACTACTTGGTTCTTACTTAGAGCCCTTATTATCTCGTGATCTAGTTGTTTTACATGCCATCATAGATCCATTAAAATGTTCTCTGATCAGCTATCTGCCTGATGTATATAGTGGTATTATCGTAGTATTGATTGTTGGATAAGCACAAGAACTTAAAAAAGCACAATGGAAGCACAACAGATTGATTTAAGGACCTAAAGTGGCTTTGCCTTCCTGGATGGCTTTACGAATTGGATTCTGATCTGCAGGAATTGCACCGGTTTTTTCGAGGCGATCAAATAACCATAGTAGTTTATCAACCTCTTGCTCCTTTTCCTCTTCCGTCATCTCAGGAAGATCCGGCTTTGGTTTGAATTTGGTTCCAGTGATGGGGTTAATATCATCTCCGAGCGACTTGGTCAGATCTGACGCGCTAGAATCAGAAGACGAAGAGGGTGCGCTGAAGATCCCCTTATTGAAAAGGAACCCTGCAACATTCCCATAACCAACAAGTCCAGTAAGACTTGAAGCTGAGAATAGGTCAGAGAATCAACGAGATAGTCTCATCAACCGAGACATACCGTCAGAACTAGCCATTACAAATAACAAATCTCCAATAGCGTCTTTGAGCCTCGGATGATAGACACTTCCCAATAATCTCAAGCATTTTCCAAGCAAATCTGATCGTTGTTCCAAAGGGGACGTGCGGTCGAGGTCATCAGGAACAAGCCAATGTCTCACTCGCGCTCTCGACGTCTCATCTGCTTGGCAAAGTCTGGTAATCAGGATGATCAGAGGAGTGAGAATATCATCCAAATTGTTGTTGAGAATTTCTTTCTTGACCAATTCACGAACTTTCGGATCGTCTGGTTCAGTGGTACCGGCGAAGAAATGATTAAATGATTCTTCTAAGAATCCCCAAGAGCGCGTAAGGATATCCATGTGGTGTGGTGTATTATCTAGTGTGTTTAATCCACCGGAAGACGTCTGAAGCATAGAAGAATTATCCGGATGGATGTCATCATGGGTAGTCTGAGAAATTGAGCTAGTCGTCGTGTTGCATTCTGCCGACGATGGAGGGAACCAGAAAGTTTTGAGAGCAGGAGAAACGGGTATCCCGATAAGAACATGTAAAACGTGAGTCAATGGAGCCGTGACGGGGTTTGGTGAAGTAGATGGGAGGGACATAAATAATCGGAGTAGGATTGGTAGAAGGCTAACAAAGAGGTGGCAGTCACAGAAAGGAAGACATGAATATTGGCAGCGATGGGACAGAAAGAATCATTGCCTCACCCGTCAAGCTTAGGGCTCCAGAGATCCCCTAGTACTTTATTTTTGTCTTCTACAGCAGCTCGACTCGGTGGGTTTTTCTGAGCAATCTGAGCAACATATAAGCACGTCACAGCTGTACAGCAACAAATATAGTAAACCTTGGGGTAGTGATAGATCATGTTGTAGATGAATTTGAGCACATCCGTCATTGCCTCTTTGACTGCACTTGTGGAGTTGGTCTGAAGGCTGATTGATAGCAGCAAGTCGAGCTTGAGACTGATCATCTCCACAAGCGTGTGCCCATTGTAATCGTTATCAACAAACTTCGTGATATAGGATGCAGAGAAAGCAGTAGAGAGAAAGAGAATACGGGCAAATACAAAGATCTGATCAGGTGTAGTTGCTTTCTGGGTGAATGGTCATTAATGCAGGGGAAGGAACAATTGAATTTTCATGCCTCCAAAGCATTCAGACAGAAGTCACCACCGTTGACAGGTGACTTTAGAAAAGTCTCCCTGGAGCTCTCAGCGAGCAAAAGTGCATTAGCGATACACCGTAGAGCTTCTAGGGAAGCATCACGATCGCCTTTGTATGATGCTGAAAGCGACAGAAGAGACGAGAAGTTTTCAGGCAACGCAAGAAACTCGGAACCGGAAGGATCGCGACCAAGAGATTTGATGGCAAGGAAAGCCTTAGCAGCATCTGAAGGCCAGAGGTGAGTGTCAAAGATGCTTAGACTGAGATTGGCAGACCATTGGAATTCAATCTGCCCTTTCCTGGATTGTCTAAATCGTCAAGGAGAGCTCGGATCAACTGGATGCGTGTGGGAGGAGTGATGTCGGAATGTGGCGCTACAGTGATAGCGTGAAGAATGAACTAAAGGCAAAAGAAGAGGACTGACAAGTGCTAATGGTTTCAAGAGAGTCTACGATTGAAGATCTTGACGAGGAATTAGATAGAGAAAGGTAGTTGTCGACAGAAGGCATAGTGGAAGAGGCAGATAAAGATATAATTGATCTGGCAGTAGTCCACTCAAACTTTCTCGGCTCCTCCCGGCTTAGCAACCATGCATTATTCTACTCTACTTACTCCCCTCCTCTTGCTCTCGAAAGTGCCGTTCAAGTTCTGGAAAGTTTTGACACAGTGCTTCATCAAAAATTCTACGATATGACTGTCCCATCTTAGACCAGGTCGTCGTTTTTGCCGAATACTCACATCAATTGCTGCGATTTTCCCATTCATGAATTGGTTCTCTGTGGCTGCGCGCTCCAGTCTCTCTCGCGTCAGCTGCGTTGGGTTGCGTGCATCGTCGATATCGACTAATACTTGCATCGGTATCATGATCTCTAGGGGTTGCACCATGCTGTCAACCGTTTCGAGATGCTGGATGACGTTGTTCCTGAAGTAAATTGGTAGTAAATTGGTTTGGTGATAGTAGAATGGGCATGAGAACTTACACACGGAGGCCAACCTGCTTTCCTCCGCCAGGCTTGTCGCGCTCTTTTGTCGAGTCATTGATGACGGTTGTCCCGAGATTGTACAAAGCATTCGCCAAACCCAA
>Ga0153993_100041_pt1 | contig 37645 bp, 39 predicted proteins | sample TSNC077MetaG_FD_104706 | JGI IMG/M metagenome (GOLD analysis project Ga0153993, IMG submission 104706) | Attine ant fungus gardens microbial communities from North Carolina, USA - TSNC077 MetaG | ecosystem: Host-associated > Fungi > Mycelium > Unclassified | place: USA: North Carolina, Lumber...
GTGGCCATTTAGATCATTGAAATCAGTCAAGTATTTCCAGAGTTATGGTCCAAATAAAGTTTGTGATATTCTACCATCTATCTTGTCTCTAGCCCTATGCTATTTCTTTTTCCATATATTTTTCTCTACTTCTATTCTATTTTGCTTTTATTTCATTCTATTTGTATATTTATTAGAGGCACTAAGCCTCTGTAGTCAGTAGACTACTGTAGACTTTGTATTAAAAATCATTGATTAAAAATTCAATAAAAAATAAAAAAAATAGTGGGAATTATCATTGTACCAAAGTTCTGCTTGTTTAAGTCTCAGTTTTAAATCTTCTATTTGGTTCTGCAGTACTGCCTCTCATGAAGTACTCTACTGTTGTTACTTCGACCACCTGAATTTTCCACATCAAGCTGACCCTTAAGTCTCCTCTATTGCTGCTACCTCAGACTGGAAAAGACTCTCAATGTGCTGAACATACTGTGTGTCAATGAGAGGGTATCCAGGTGTTTATGTGTGAGGGTTATCAGGATCTGTGGTGTAGGTGAACAGTGTTGAGAATCGGGTCAGTGCATAAATTGTTGATTTTTAAAAAAATTAGGTCGGTGTGACAAGTGTCACGCATATAACCGGCATAGCCGATTAATCTGACAGATCACTTGACATCAAACCTTGCGACTTCATTTGACAGTTGTTTGCCCGTGGTGTGAGCACCCTTTGCCATGTAGAGTTATTTAGTAATACATGGCTTGATATAAAAAACTGTTAAGAGCTACCCTTACTGAATAACATTGATGTTTCACCTACAGATAAAAAAATCAGCCACCTGGAGAACAAGTGGCTTATTTAAATTGATCTCATCTTACTGAAATACATTAAGCATGTCTTGATATCCAGAGAACCCACCCAGTGTAGTTTCAAGTGGAGGATAACCAGATCTCATAGTGATTTACTAGATCATCCCAATGACTGGGATGTGTGTCTAGAAACTTTTTAGCCTGCCTGTTCACAAGAAATGTAGCATAATACATTTCTCGCAGGGTGACACTGAGCAATCTCACATACTTGAAAAGCAGTCAACTTCCACAGAAAGACTTCGAGCAGACCATGACATTCAATTTCAGCCTAAAAGAAATCAACCAGTTCGTGTCTGATCTACTCATCCCGAGGACAAGACTTGTAAAAAGCGCATTCGATCCTTTGACAACTGATGAAAAATCACGAATCTATTACTGAAGTCGTTCTATGAGATGAACATGCAAGCCCATCACATAGACAGAACATAATCGAACCTCCTCTTTTCATGCCCTTTTTAGTCGTTCTAGGAACGCTCCATCAAGAGCATCTATTGTCCAACATCAACTAGCCGCTCAAAACGGACAACAAGAAAAGCTCGACTTACGTCCGACACTGCGACTCAGATGCGTCACACGATATGCATTAACCGCAGGACTTGGAGACGATCTAAGACTTGAACTGTGCAGTTGCGAAGAATGCATATGCGACGAGGGGAACCGCGCCTTTGGCGGCACAGTATAAACCAAACTTCGAGATGGAGTCGAGAAAGGGGACGAAGGATATTGAGAAGACATTGAACGCCCGAATGAAGATGCGGGGGAGAATGAGAATGGTTTTTGCGGTTGGGGTCCCTCCTGTGAGAGCAAAACAAGAATGCAGAGGAATTAGATCAGCATTGTTTTTAAGCTATGAAACGTGTTGCTCACCCTTGGGGGGAGAATATTGTATTCACGTTTTGGCGTTATGGGATCTGTTTTTGCAGTCGGAGGTTTGGCGAGTGGTGTTCCAGGGGGGGAAAATGTGCGAGGGAATCTAACAGCGTAGATGCCACAGAGAATGTTGAATAGGAATAGTAAAAATAGTGCGACTTCTGCATAAGTTATCAGATCCACTCTGCATAGCCTGGATAGAGAGACATACCGAAGATACAGAACCGTCGATACAGCAACGCCTCAGGATCATATCTACGAGCATGAACAACGTATATAGCTTCGTGGAGCGACGGAATAGGTAGCAAATACGAGACAATGATGCCAGTTATCAGAGCCATGGAATTGACGCGTACACGCTGTAGTGCCAGGGGGCGGCATGGTTTTAGTTGGTTCACAAAGTTGGGGTAGAGGGATGACATGGCAAATCGTAGAGGAGAACATCGAATTGTGACATTCAACTGTAGTATCACGTGATTTCGGAGCTCCTCATCGTAACGTGACCACTCACTAAGTGTTATTTTTATATCCCGTCGCCGCCTGGCGTTGGTTAAAGTCGTGCTAATAGGAGATTGGGCATCAGTATTCAAAATCTGTGATTTTAGAGATAATAAAAAACAATACAGTTCGATCTCCGCGCATCCGGAGAACGTTTGTAGCACATGTGACGTATTCGCTATCTTTATATTATGACTTGTCGCTGATCATGAATCACCATTTTACCATTTTACTGCCCAACTTTTGTCCAACACTGCATGAGCTTGTTGCATGACTCCTTTCACACACACAATCTCCCGCTGTTCCGGCGTCTTTTGCTGGAGAACCAAGACAAGGGCCATCTCCAGCCCAGCGTAAACGGCCCCAAGTCCTCTCACAAGAAGCAAGGACTGCTCAGTATAGATGTGAATGGCAGGGATTGGCTCGGACGGAGTGTTTTGCATCTTGTGTCGGCGTCAATCGAGCATAGAGAGTATCTCTGCGCATTGCTCAAACACCCAGCAATCAATGTCAATCTTGTTGACGAGGAGAGTCGTTGGACACCTCTTCATAGGGCATTGTACAATGCTAATATCTTTGCAGCGTAAGTCACGTTTCAATTTGATATTTTATCTCATTCTTGCACAGACGACTACTGCTGCAGCGCTCGGACGTCGACATTACAATCAGGGATAATGAAGGATATACCGCATTCGACGTCTACAACTCAACCCTCAACGGGACCAAGCCAATAGTAGATGAGACCGGGATTTACGCCGAACTGCACACTTGGGGTACGAACGTGTGCGTACTCCGTTATCTCCGCTTGACCTATAACCCTTATTTGGCTCCCTGTTGCAGGAATGCAACATTAGGGCTAGGAGACAGCAATGATAGGGCCTACCCTGAGCACGTTTCTCTTCGACCCAGGGATGACGTAGACGATCTCGAGCGGAAGAACTTGTCCGCAAAATTCCGGACTGTTCAAGTCAAAGATGTAGCTATGTCGAAGCTACATACAGGTATTTGGGATCACTCAAACGGCATGTTATCCCCTCTCTTACAAGTTCGTTAGCCGTCATCACTTCTGAGAGCGGAGGAAACCTGCGCGTTTGCGGATTTGGAAGCGGTGGTCGGTACGCAAAATCAGTGCGTCTCTGATTCCCCGATCTCACTCCGATTAGACTTGGACAATGCTCTCACATGCAATACACGTTCAAACCAATTTCTCAGCTTTCTCAAACGGTCGTTTCAGTTGCCCTCGGTCAGGATCATACTCTCGTCTTGACAAGAGTCGGTGAAGTGTTAAGTTGGGGTTTGAACCGCTTCTCGCAACTCGGGTATCCTGTCGATCCTCCGGCAGCTGGGCGCTCAGAAGAGCCGATACAGTATACTCCGAGGAAAGTCCAAGGATCTCTAAGAAAGGAAGTGGTAAAGGGTGTTGCAGCGAGCAAGTATGCCTCTGCTTGCTGGACAGACAACGCTGTTTATACATGGGGCACTAATAATGGACAGCTCGGTGAGTTCTGTGCGAAATTGCGTTAGACCCATCCTGATCCATATGTAGGCTATGACAAGGCTGCACAACCTGTTCAAGTGTTGCCGCGCAAAGTATCGCGGCTGGTAATGCCTGTTGTCTTCATCACCATGACTGTATGTGCCAATCTCATTCATTGCTCTTCTGCACACTTAGCTGCCTCACACAGGACAATACGATGGCATGTCTGATGCAAAATGGACAAGTCGAATGTTTCTATAATAACGCCCATCATCGCATCGGGTAAATTATTCACCCCACTCATTTGACACCATCTCACCTTGACTCAGTTTCCCAGTCCACGCTTTCCCCTCACCAATCTCTCCGTACCGTCCACCGCAAACCGTGAAAGATTTTCGTATGGCCAAGATAACGAGTTGCGGTGACCTGCTTGCCTCCCTCTCATATCATGGCGAAGTGTATATCTTTGCACCCGTTGTCAACTCTTCCTCTTCTTCCGCCTTCACTGCTGCAAGCACTAGCACTCCCTGCACTGCACCATTCAGCAATGTTAACATACAGACGCCAGACGGGGATACCGCGACACCGTCTCGCACAGGCGGTCCTTTCAGATGCCAACGCGTTTGGGCACTACGTAAAAAGTCCAGTGCAGTCAAAGATGTTGCGTTAGGCGTGGACGGGTCCATCATCGTATGTACGGAATCAGGACATGTGTTCGTTCGAACGCGAAACGCAACCAAGTTTAACATACCGTCATCTCCCAACCTCTTCACATCCCCTTCATTGGCATCGTCGACGTTGGCATCTTCAAATGTAACTTCGCAAAAGGCATTCAAATTTCATCGAGTCCCATTCCTTCAGCGCGTGATTAGAGTGTGTGCGAACTCTGCTGGAGCGTTTGGAGCGTTGAGGGTTGAGATGCCTGTGAAGAAAATTGAAGTAACGGGGGATTTGATTGGTACCGAGTTGAGGAAAGTTGGACCTTGGTTGGATTATGGGAAGAAGGGAGCAGATGAACTTGTGGACGTCTTTGGGTGGTCAGCTAAATCAACTGATGAAGATTTTGGTGCCGCTGCATATAAATCACACGCGGGAGACATTAGTGCGGATTCAGATAACGATGATATAGAGGGAGAGATGGAGGATGAAGCTGTTGAAGGTGATATACGTGCATTGAAGGAGATATGTGACGTAATTAGGAGAGAGGAGGAGATGAGAGCGGATGGCGAAGGGGAGCAGTCGGGAGGAGGGATAGAGCTAGAAGAGATGGAGTTGCCTCATGGTGCTGATATGCTTGTTGTGTGCGAACAGTCCGGTGCAGTGTTCCCTGCACACAAGGTTGTGCTCGCTGCGAGGTCGGAGGTACTTTGCAGGTTGTTGTCCACATCATTGTCCGTTAGAGATGACAAGTCTGGCATTGAAATCAACTCCCTCCCCTCCGTTACTCATCATTGCCAGTTTCCCTCTCGTTTGGGGCCAAGGACAACGTCCCTCCTTGGACTACAGATTACGAAAGCTAGCCCACTCGCGATTCTGGTTATTCTCACATTTCTCTATTCCAATAATATCATCACGGTTTGGGATCACCGTATTGCAACAGTTGTTGCACCATACGCACAAAAACAGTTGAAGCTCAGCCGAAAATGGGATATAGGGAAGATGAGGAATGAGGTTGCGGGATTGGCAAGGGTGCTTGAGTTGAGAGATGTGCTGAGTGCGTTGGAGAGACCAGTGAAGATTGTCTTGTCCTCGCAGACAGGGATTGTGAAAGACCTGATGAGGGTATTCGATATCGTGAATCCCTTAGTTCAAAGGAAAAGGGACCACGATAAGGAGGAGTGTCCTGCAAGTGTTGAGGGAGAAGGCGCTCAAGCTGAAGTTTCCATTCCGGCTGCTCTTCGGCCGGACGTTATACTCGAAATCGAAGACAGGGAAATTTATACGCACTCGGTGATCTTACGCGCAAGATCGGAGTTGATCAAAAGTTTTTTCGATGAACCGGATTGGACAAGGAAACGGTGGGTTAAGACTGGCGGTGGGGATGTAGTGCTGAGAGTGGATTTGAAGCACTTGAATTGGAGAGTTATGGAGCTTGTGATGAAGTTCATGTGTTGTGGTCATGATAGGGAGATATTTGAGACGTTGGAATTTGTGAAGAGTGCTGATGATTTAGTGGAGTTTATGTTTGAAGTTATGGCTGCTGCAGTAAGTACACAACCTTGGTCCTTTTTCGATCTTCTCATCCTTTTTTTGATCCCTTAAGAACGAACTTCTTCTCGATAGACTTGTTCTCCTGTGTTCCGACATCATTCTCACATATTCTTCCATCCACAATGCATGTTATATTCTCTCAGAGGCAACACACTTTTCCGCAATTCAACTCATCGATAGGATCCAGTCCTATATCACAGCTAACATGGAGCTGTTCCTTGAGTCACATATGTTGGACGATATCTCTCAACAACTTGTACTACAACTCGCGCGATATGCACAGCAGAAACAGAGAGAGAAGGCACCATTCGTGAGAGGTGGAGGGCTTGTCACTGAAGCGATGGTGAAATGGTTGAATTGGGTAGAAGAGCAGGATATACCAGTGCCCTTTGTAAGGAGTGGAAAGCTGTGGAAGGAGAAGAAGAGGGTGTTGCCGATACCTAAGTTTGAGAATCAGAAGGAAGGAAGTGCGGTAGAGAAAGGGTTGAAGAAGCCTTCAAGCTCGGACGATTTGTTCTTTATGGATGATACGGAAGGCTTGCCGCAATCGCAGATGTCGACACAGGTGGTGGCACAAGGTAGACCGGCGTGGAAGACATATGTGATACCCAGAGTGGACATGAAAGCTGTCATGGCTGAAGCTGCCCAGGATCAGATGAACCTCGTAAATACAAAATCGCCGGATATCTCTAGAACACCATCCAAAGCGTCACTTAAAGTAGTTAGGAAGGATTCGCTGCGGATGACAGGTTCACCGTCATCTCAACCACAAGGGCCGCAGCAGCAAAAACACGAGACGGCTAATGTGCTATCATCTGGACCTACATCTCAATCCCCTTCCACTCCTGCGAAATTGAAAGATAGTGTGAGAATAGGTGCAAGCGGATCTCAAGGAAAGGTGCCAGGTGTCAGTCAGGTGCAGAGTGGTGTTACACCTACGAAACATGGAACTACATCAAATTTGTCATCTGTGTCGTCGGGTGGAGCTGCGCCTGGGTCCGTAATGGGACCCACGATAATACCGATGAGGATGTCTGCGAGTACCTCGAAGGGAAGTGGGCAGCGAAATGTATCGTATGTATCGCCTATCCTTTGGCCATTTGAAGATGCGATTTTGATCTTTGTGAATTTTAGGGGTTCTGGTAGAGCATGGGCGCCTCGGCCGATCGACACCCTTGTGCCCATCGTTCCTGCATCTCAAGATACATTCAAGGTCACGGCAAGCAGGATTTCTTCTGATGTCGATGCGAGCAATCCCAAATATGTGTCATTCTTGGCTATCCAACATTCGCAACAGGAGGAACGACTCTCGGTTGGTGATATGTATAAAGATAGACAGTCGCTTGCCGAGATTCAGGAGGAAGAAAAGGCGAGGAGGGAGGAGGAGATTTTTCTACAGTGGTGGGAAGAAGAAGAGGCCAGAGTCAAGATGGAGATAGAGGCCCTTGAAGCTTTCAAGAAAGGCGAGGGTCCGAGTAGGAAGAAGAGTAAAGCGCTCGAAGGGGGGCGTGGCCGAGGTAGGGGTGGGGTTGGAGAACGTAGTGAGAGGGGAGGGGCTTCTGGAAGAGGTGGTGGCGCTGGTGGCGGTAGAAGGGGAGAAACTAAAGCAAGTAAGGAAGATACACGAGCGAACCACCAAGTTGATGCAGCAAAATTCGAGGGCCAATCAGTAGCTGATGATATCGCTCCATCTCAGTCTCGGCCTTCTGAGAAGAATGTTGTTGTGCAAACATCGACATCTGAACGAACTCATCCGCGCTGTCGAGACCACAGACATGGTCAGAAGAATCCACATCATCGACATCATCACCATCATCATCATGATGCACCGCATCAGCAACAAATCACAGATGGATTTGTATGATAATGCATATTTGTCTTGATTTATTTATTAGTGCACCGGACACCAGGTTTATAGGTACCTTAGTGTATATATAATTATTCGGATATATATATATACATATATCTAAATAAGAAAGGTCAATGTACCGCAAATCGCCGCTGGAAAAAGAGAAAAGAAGGGAGCGACATCGCCGACTCCCTCGGGGGGGATGGAGTAGGAGTGTGAGTGTGCCACCATCAGAAGAAAAAAAAAAGTCAGAAATCAGATATCAGAAACTTTGTCCGAGTGGAGAGTCGTCTTTTTGTTCGTCCCAAGAACCCGTCAATGTTCTGATGGACTACCTGGGTTTTTGTTTTTTTGTTTTGTTTTTTTTTTGGGGGGAGGGTCGTGTAGATTTCTTTCTATAGTGATATTAAGGCTTCTGAATCGACTCTTGGCTTGGAGATGATTCTTCTTCTTCTCGTCTTCTCGTCTTCTCCTTCCTCTTCGTCTTCTTATTGTACCAATGGGATAATCAATGCCCAGACTTGAAGCTCCGAAATGAAATGAAACGTGGAGATTTTTTTGATTTTTGTCAATGAGTTTAGGGGTAAGGTGAGTTGCTATTAATACGTTGTGGATCCTTGGGCATGTAGACAGAAAAAAAAAAACATTGTTGTTGTGGTTGTTTAGAGAACCCATTTTTTGGTTAAACCCGCTGTAAATAATTATTGACTGACTTGTCTGAATTTCGAGGTTTTATTCCCACAGTCTTTTTTTTTTTTTTCCTGTTCGTGATTTTTTCCTGTTCCCTGTTCGTGCATTTTCTTTGGATATTTTGAAAGGTAAGGTTCACAGACAGGAAATTGTTTACGGTGCTTTTTTTTTTTGCTATATATGTATATATATGAGGGGGGCACAGGTAGGCTTGGAAACCACCGAGGTGGCATTCGCAGAACTACCTATACCTAGAGGTATTAGAATGAAAAAAGGTTTTTTTCTTGGGACCGAAAGATGATGATGTGTGAGGTAACCTGAGCTCGCTGTTCCAGTCAGAAAACCAAGGGACAGGAGGAACAGGAGGATCACTGTTCTCGAAATCGGACTCCTATAGTTCTGAGAGAACAGACGGGTGGTTAGTAAGTAGGTAAACTCATGATTCATTAGTATCAGTAAAGACAGTGTTCTTTCAATCTCTCCTTTTTGCTCTAAATCAAGGGGTTGGGGGTGGAAGTGAGCGAGTCCGCACTTCATTCTCTTAATATGGGCATAAGACAAGTGATTTCTCGTACTTGGGGGCGGGGGGACTATGACAATTCCCTCGATTCTTCTTTCAATCTAGAACTCGCGCAGGTACGTTATCATTTCCATCTAAGGAACGGGGAAAGACACCAGCACAACTAACTGGCTTGTCATTAATAACAACAGACGGACGGACGGACACATTACACCACCTGCAAAATCCACGCTCATTGGGAGCTTGTAATGAGAAGCTCTGTGTTGGCTTTAAGCTCTCCCACCAGCGTAAGGGGTAACCACAGATTTTGTGTATGCATGTATGTATGCGTAGATAATTTCCTTGCCGTAGAACCCAATAGAAAGAAAACAAATCGCGAAATGGTAGTAGTCATTGCCCAAACTAATCTACTACAAACGTGAAACTATTCAAATTCAAACCCTCCCTAAACATCAGACTCCACTGAATAACACCAGCACCTTCAACAACGAAGCCTTTTTTTTTCCTAACCGCAATCACTCGTCTCTAGAGAACAACACACATTAATGAATTACGCAACTCTCAGAGAGCACCTCCTGCCCTGCCCATGGTCTCTTTTTACAGTCCCCGAACTTCTGACTTCTAAATCAATCACTCACCAACTCAATCAAATGAATGAATGCATTTGCTTAGAGTTCAAATGACTCTCCATAACAGCGCAAAAAAAACGCACAACCAAAGCAAAGCTTTCCATCTATAAAAGCCCCTCACCCCCTGTTCCCCAACCAACCAAACAGATCCTCCAAAGCATCGTTGAAAAAAATGCTCACTCGTACCAGTACTTTCTTTACTCTCTTATTACTCGTTTTTCCTCTGCTCACTTCCGCCTCCGTCATCGCTCTACGCGAAAAGAGCTCGGAGGAGGGCGGTGGTGGTGGAAGTAATAACCATGGTCATGGTTATAATGGCAGCAACGGTAGTGGTCTTGGAGGTAGTTCTGGAAGCGGTAGTGGTGGTGACGGTTCTTGGAGTGGTTCTGGTGGTAGCTTCTGGAATGGTTTCGGTGGTTTTAATGGAGGCTATGGTGGTTCTGGGGGTGGTCATGGAGGTTCCGATGGAGGTTCAGGTGGTTCAGGTAGTGGAACCAGCGGCGGTGGATCCTGGAACAACAATGGCGGTCAAGGTGGTTCAGGCGGTGGTAGCTCTTATGGAAATCAAGGTGGTTCAGGTAGTGTATCCGGGGGTAACAGTGGCGGTCTCAGTGGTAGCCAAGGGGGTTCCAGCGGCAGTGGATCTAGCAATGGCGGTTCAGGTGGAGGTGGCTCCTACGGAGGTAATGGCAACCAAGGTGGTTCAGGCAGTGTAACCAGCGGGGGTAGCAATGGCGGTCACGGGGGTTCCGGATCCTGGGGTAGCAATGGCGGTTCAGGCGGTGGTAGCTCCTATGGAGGAAGTGGCAACCAAGGTAGTCCAGTAGGCAGTGAGTCCAGCGGTGGTATCTCCTGGGGAGGCAGTGGCTCTTGGGGTAGCTCGGGTGGTCACAATGGTGGATCCAGCAGTGGCGGTTTGTTGGGAGTTGGGGTTAAAGGTGGTGGTATTGAAATTGGAGTCGGCATTGGAGGTGGTAGCTCCTGGGGCGGCCATGGTTATGAAAGATCAGTCGGCCCATGCAATGAGGGGACAACCCAATGTTGTAGGTAAACATAGACAAGTCCAGATCGTACATGACATGTTGTGATAGGTCAATCTGTGCATCCTGCAGACTCTACTGAGGTTAGGGAGGCGCTCAAGCCGTTTGGGGTCAACACTAAAGGGATCAGTGGGCAGATCGGCCTGCACTGCTCAGTCGGTGGGGGTGCATGGTGAGTAGAGAAAAGCCAGTAGAGTGTTTTCTGACAGACGACCAGTGCCGGGCAACGTGTGTGCTGCACAGGGGAGAGTTTTGGAGATAGTCACAATAGTAAAGAGAATCTCTTTGTCGTCGGGTGTTAAAGCAAACAGGAATAAACAGAGAAGGTATTTAAGACGGGAAGAATAAATACGCACGGATTATCATAAGCTCATGCGGCGAACCAACGAAGAATGGGCAGCAGCGATCCGGGACAAGGTGGCCTCTGTCCTGAACGACGAGACTGAGCGCTTATTGCCGCCGGATCCGATTTTGTCAGCCGACGATCCGCGCCTTCCGCTTGCCATCGACCACACACTGCTTACCCCCGATGCCACGTCTGCGCAGATTGACCGTCTGTGCAAGGAGGCTGTCGAGTGCAGGTTCAAGGTGTGTTTCTTTGTTTTTGTTGTTTCTGTTTTTTCACAAAGACCAGGCGTGCTGTGTGAACGGGGCAAACGTCGCGCAGGTGTTCAAGCACATGGCAGACTGCAATTCGAATACGCTGGTCTGCTGCGTGGTTGGATTCCCCCTGGGTGCGGGAGCGATCAAGGCCAAGTCGTACGAAGCGACACAGGCGATCGCTGATGGAGCACGTGAGATCGACATGGTGATCAACCTGGGAGCACTCAAGTCGTCGGATTTTGCGACGGTGTATCTGGACATCGACTCTGTCGTGCAGGCGTGCCACCCCTTCCCCGTCAAGGTCATTATTGAAACGAGTTTTCTGACCACAGAGGAAAAGATAATCGCGTGTTTCATCGCCGCGGAGGCGGGGGCAGGGTGGGTCAAGACGTGCACGGGTTTTTCTGGCAAGGCGGGTGCCACCGCCGAGGACGTCAGTCTCATGTTCCGCGCCGTCCGGTACATGGGCGGCCGGGTAAAGGTCAAGGCCTCCGGCGGCATCCGCTCCTTTGAGCAGGCCCAGCTCCTCCTCACGGCGGGCGCGGACCGTCTCGGAACGTGAGTCGGCCTTCCTCCGCAGGGTTAGGGTCTCACGCCTTCTCTCCCAGTTCAAACGGCCCTGCGCTCGTCCATGGCCTCGCCACCCGCGGCTACTAATCTCCGAGGCTATCTTATTTCCGAGGTCGTGTATTAATAGTCAAATAAATTTATATACAGTCAGTCCCTTATTCACCAGGACACACCCACACTCACGCCCCTAGTACATCGATCCAAACGTTCTTCCACACCCATTACATATCGGGCAATTGATCACATCAATCACAATATTCATCGTCCCTTTCCCATGGCACCTCCAACACAGACTCCCACCAATCCGTGCATCACCAGCTGAATACACTACAGGTCCAGATCCATGAGATGTCGCTGGCCGCGCAGGAGTAGCCCACCGCCGTGGATCTCTCCCAGGCAGCGGCTTCTGAAGACGCGTGTTCTGTGTATTCGACACCGTCCCAGACGACGGATAAGAGTAGGCAAGCGGCCCACTAAAAGCCCGACCGTACTTGGTCCAGCATTTCTTGCACGGCTGATCAGGGTCAAAATGCTTGTACCCAGTGTTCAAACCTTGTCACCACAGGTCAAACAACTCCACCTAGAGACGGGACACACACACATTTATCACAAGTATGGCCTCCAGGATAGACCAGCAACTTTCCATCTCGAAGAAGCGGTCGACCTGGCACCGGCGTCGTTGTAGGACTCATGTCCTCGTGCTCGGGCATCTCTCTAGACGGCATCCCAGTCTCAGAAAACAACCCGTCACCCGCTCCCGCTGCATAAAAATCTCTAGCAAACTCCGATGGCAAGCAACTCGTAGAACTCGTTCGACGATGAGGCGGTCGTGGAGGTGGAGGAGGGGGAGGCACATTGCGACGCGGAGGTAACGTAGAGGCATTGGGTACTGATCGTCCAGGATAAGATGACCATGGCGTACCCGAACTCGGTCTATTTCCACGACGTTCCAACTCATCTGCAAACTGATCAATTTGGTCCGTTAGTTGCTGCCACAATGACCTTCCTCGTCTCGACACACTCGAAGTTTGTGATGATAAGGATCCAGGCTGAGGAGCCGCCGGAGCTATACGTGAGACCGCTGGAGTCGGCTGGAACGGTCTTGTAGGTCCATACTCCACTGTTGATTCTCCCTGCCGAGGATCTGCCCTTGGCGTGTATGGCGGTGGTTCGTCTAAAGGATCGTCAACGCGCGATGACATCAGATCTGTAGTCGAGTGATGAACTATAGGTTGCGGTGAAAATCGTGTGGCTGTGTGGGATGTTTCGTACGGTGAGGAAAAGAGGTTCTTTTGCAGAAGGTCGTTGGAAGATGATTTAATGCTGTTGAAGATGCGATGAATGACCAGATGGTGGAGCGAGACAATGGATGTTGATGAGCAAGGCGGGCGGTGTAGAGCGGTGTTATCTTAGACACGCACGTGATGGTGATGGTTTTCCATATTTGTATCTGCTTATAGACCGACCCGATCACAGCTTTGTCTTTGTCGATCCATTATCGATTTGTTCTGAGATAACGTAAACCTCCCCTTCCCTGGAGTTTTTGGCCCTTTCAGTTCGCAGACTTTTCTTACAGATGACTTTGGAACGTCTTGTGTTGCAAGCACAGATTGTAGCCTGGAACTCCTTGGGAGAGGAGGATCGTCATTTCCGCCTTATTTAACAACCAGCCCCTCGGTTGTCTTTTACAGGGGGTCGATGATAGCTTCTAAAAAAAGACTTTTGATTCCGACGAGCAAATTGGTATGCAGTACCCCGAGTTTTTTGTGCGAAACATGAAGGGGAAGGTCAAGGTCAAGACGAGAGAGAAGGAGAGAGAAAAGCTGGATTCAGGATATCGCACTCTCTGCCACGAATAGCAACCTGGCTGGCAGCACAACAACGGGTTAATGGGCAACGAGGGGGAAACGAGTAGGGTTGTTGTGTGATACTCTGGTCTTCTTTGGCGTCGACGGTGGTGCAAAAAGGTTGTTGTCAAGTTATTCCTTTGACTATACGATTCACGATCAGCGACGGGGTAAAAAAAAAAAAGAGAACGTTGATTGGTGCTGTGTCGACTGGGGGATTCCTAGATAATAGTGTACCCCGATTCAAATCACAGTAGCTCTTTTGTAGTCTCAGTGTGTGTGCGTGACATGAAGAAAATCCAACGAACCTGCGTAAACTCATTGTTCCTGCCGTTCTAGTAGTTACATTACAGAGGAGACTCGCGCAATAGACGATGGTACTCCAGGAAGTCTACAGTCAGTTCCTATCTTGCGATAGCGGCTTTGCTGAGAACTATGCAGAGTGCAATGTAAAGCGCTTATGGTCTAGTCCATTAACGGCAATTAAGATTGCATCAATCGAACTTGTGTCATCTTTGCTTGATCAAATGGAGAAGATGTTGCAAAATGTAAAGAATATGGCCAACGTGGGGATCGAACCCAAGACCTTCGCGTTATTAGCACGACGCTCTAACCAGCTGAGCTAGTCGGCCACTTCTCAACTGGAAGATTCCAATTACATAAACAACCTACATAATACGAAAAACATTGCTATGACTCATGTGACGTGATATCACCAAAGTTTGTATCACGAGGTCGTGCTCGACGGCAAACCCCCAACATGCTTATCATTCAACTCTACTCTGATTCTAATTTGGCAGCGCCACGTCTAAACGTCAAGTGACAGATGTTTACGGCCGCTAGGTTTCGGTAGCCCACTAACAGCCTTGATCAACACTTGGTAGAAGAACATACCTTAATGGAGATTGCGAAACGATGACAGCTTTCAATGAAGCCCCACAGACTGATGGTGGTACACTATGGGAATTACTCTTTTGCCAAGTCGAAGAAAGAAAGTAAGTAACCTTTTACCTACGCGGCTATCTGAATCTTATATATATATATATATACAATCTACGCCAGTTTCGAGCATCCAGAGGCTGAGGGTGGTCTTTGATTTTTGTGAAAAATGCTGTATAGGCTTTTCGAAGCGGCTGTTTCAGCGGGGTTCTGGAGACCGCCGTGTTCACGATGGGTGATTAGAAGTTGTTCGCGACCGGATTTTGAGCGAAGTGGAATCAGAACTACTGCATTTGTTCTGATCTTATGACGTACAGACTATGTACTCACCGTCGTCTTCGCTCTTTGGCCAACAGCGGCTCGATGTGGCCTTCCAGTTTTCGACAGAGAAGCCACATATTATTATCACATTGGCGCGGTCAGAAGACCTCATGATTGCGAGCCGTTATGTAAAGGCGTGTACCAGCTTCAGCCATACCTTTAATGGTTAATTCAACCTCGAATTAGTTGGAACGGACTGGTATAAAAGGAGACCAGAACATCTTGTTGGACGGCAGAGTCGACCCCTGTTCTTCATACCAAACAACTCGACATCGTCTTCTAATATGCAGTTCACTGTTTACGCTACTCTTTTCTTGTCCTTGATCACCTCGTCCTTGGCGTACCTCGTCAAGTCTCCCAATGACAATGAGGGTTGGTACTCTCACCGCGGGGGCCGGTGAGTCTAAGAACTCCTCCACCGTCGAGTGGCGACCGATTAATCATTCATTTTATGCAGTCTTACCTGGAACCGCGTAGACACCGACGCTCCGGCTTTTGCCGTTAGACTGGTATATACCGACTCGTAGACCGACAGTCTCAAAGGCTAACTAACAATGGCTGTCTTTTTTCAGACGCGTCAACAACCTCCCTACAGTGCACAGATTTCCTCCTATGTTGATGGTGGATCTCCGGGTCAGGACCACAGTTCGACTATCTTCCCTCCCCAGGGAGGGTTCCCGACTGGAGACCACTTCCGCGTTAACTTAGTGGACGCTGATGACCACAGCACTATCTATGCCCAGTCTAATGAATTTAGCATCAAAAATTGATAGTTTTTTTTTTTGGGCACTCGCGTTTGTATGTAGCGCGCGTCTCTGTGGTGTATTTACGGAATTTCAGTTTTTCCCCTTTTTTTTTGCGGAGATGCGTGCATGTACTTAAAAGTCAGTACATAGGCTAGCATTGTGGTATTCTTGATGCATCGCTTCTTACTATTCCAGTCTCTCTTGGCAACTGAAATTGCAAAATTGGGGTTTTTTTTTGAATAACGTAGGAAGATGAATAACGACCAGGTAATGGTGAATTGAGAACAAGAAAGGAGATTAGATGTTGCGGTTTCTGTAACCCTGATTTGTAGAGGAATAAGCTTTGAAGACATGAAATAGTCTTGGTGGTGTATATTCATCCAACACTTATATATTTGAAGAGTAATATATAAGAAAAACTTGGGATACACAATCCGACCTGCCTGGTTCGAACAGGCGACATTCAGATGAACTAACCAATTACAGTCTGACGCTCTTCCAACTGAGCTAAGGTCGGCACATCATATGTGCAAATATCATACAATATAACCAAAAACTTCTTGGGCTGCCAGTAAATAAGCAAATATAATTTGTATGCGTATCAAACAGCAGAGCAGGACGCATTTGGATGAATAAATTTATATATCCTGTAAAAGCTCAGTCGAGGTATAAAAAAGGCACAATACTACAATATACCTCAGCGTTTTTTCTTTCGCTCGTCGTGGAGGGCATCTTTGAGCTTCTGGAGCTGAACAGTGACGGCAGTGTTGCTGCCCTGCGCCGTGGTAGACCTCGCCTGAAAGTCGTCAATAAAGGCCTCAATAGAATTTTCTGTGCTCTTCTTGGAGAGAGGAGACGATGCGAGGGTCTGGATACGAAGGGGCGGGTGCAGCGGAATGTCCAATGTCCATGACCAAGGTAAGAGAGGTCACGTGTGAAAGACGCAACTCGTACGAGACCGATGCAAGGTCAAATCGTCATCAAGTTGTTCTGTTATTGTACATTTTCGCGACAATGGGTCTTGGCCGGTGGCTCACTCTTCTGGTTTTTCATCCTTTCGAATTCCGAATTCTCCTTCAGTTTCATCTCTATCATGAACAAAAACGTGACATCAAGGCCTTGAAAGAGCATCCTACGTCTGGCTGGGACCGCAAATCTATGCGCAGATGCTGGGACTTCCTGGACCAGACAAGTAGAAGTTTTTCTGCTGTTATTAAGGAGCTCGACGGTGACCTTGCGCGCACGGTGAGTATCGTGCAACTGAAATTTTGAGCCAGGCTGCATTGAGTTTTTGAACGTCATGACCATTGTTAGAGTGCTAAACTGACAAGCACATTTTTGTTCGTCTAGATATGTCTCTTTTATCTCATACTCCGTGGTCTGGATACCATTGAGGACGATATGACGATTCCTGACAACGTGAAGCAACCTATGTTACGAAAATTTCATGATTTTACAGTAACACCGGGCTGGACGTTTAATGGCAGCGGACCCAGTGAGAAGGATAGACAGCTGTTGGTTGAGTACGACATCGTTGTTGACGAAGTCAACCGCCTCGATCCTGCGTGGGCCAAACAATTTTATTGCAAGGAACAGATCTGACGTTCACCTCTCACAGTTATAAAACCATCATCCTGGATATTACACAAAAGATGGAAAACGGTATGGCAGATTATGCCCACCAGGCCGCTACTGCCAAGGATATCGTCTATCTCGAAACCATTACCGACTATGAGCTTTATTGCCATTACGCTGCTGGCCTTGTTGGTGAGGGCTTGTCCCGTCTCTTTTCCGCATCAGGAAAGGAAGCCAGTTGGCTCGGAGATCAACTTGAAATATCGAATTCAATGGGCTTTCTCCTACAGAAAACCAACATCATTCGTGACTATAGGGAAGACGCAGATAATAACCGATATTTCTGGCCAAGAGAAATATGGGGCAAGTTTGGTTTCAAGGATATGAAAGATATGTACGAACCCGAAGCGGCGGAGAGGGCCCAATGGGTTCAGAGTGGAATGATTGCTAATGCGTTGAGGCACGCGACGGATGGTCTTGAATACCTCCGATGCCTCAAAAATCAAAGCATTTTCAATTTTTGTGCTATACCAGCCTCCATGGCCATTGCAACACTTGAACTCTGTTTCATGAATCCCCAAATGTTCCAAAGAAACATAAAGATACGCAAGGCTGTCGCTGCACAGGTATTATGCTCTCATCGGACATCGATCATCAGAAACCTGCTTACATGGACCTCTTAGTTGATCATGCGATCGACGAATCCGCGTGACGTCGGTCTGATATTTCGCGAATATGCACGCAAAATTCATGCGAAGGTTGTCACTGCTGATCCCCACTTCGCTCAGATTTGTATTTCCTGTGCAGAGGTGCATACAGAATTTCCATACTACCAATACATTCTCTGAATTATCTCCAGATCGACCGATGGTTCGAAGAACGCTACCCCTCGTTCATTCAACTCCCTAATAGCACGAGCAACGAACCTTCGCTTGATCCATCTGACGCACGTTCCATTATTGCCAAATCTGACAGTGAATTTGACAATGAGATCGCCTACCGTAAACGGATGATCGAAATTTGCAAAGGTGACCGTAATCTTGCAATGGCGCGTATCAATGCTGCGAACGACAAGCACTCTGCTGGTTATGGTACAGGACAAGAATTTTCGATGGCCAAATTGATGATCTATGTGTCTGCTACGTTTGTACTGCTGATCGCTCTTGGTTTGGGCGCTGCGTACGGTGTTACAGTATTTTACAAATAGATGGTAGGTTGTGAGTCTGATCAGATTCTGAGTAACCAGGAAGATGTTCGTATTTTCTGATTTTTTGATTGATACCCAGGATCCTTTGTGCTGAAGTATTTACATAAAATCAGGTTTTCATTCATGTTCTGGACTTATTGAGGCTTCACCATGAACAACATATTATTAGTAGACCTATTCATATATATGATGCGTATAATAATATCAATTTTGACAATGACGCTGAGATTTAATTACGTCCGCGGCCCGCTCGGCAACTACATAAACAGGTGCCTGAGTGATGCCACTCGGGATGAACGGCTACAACCATCAACGTTGATCTAGTCACACAGATCAAAAAAAGAGGACTTACGAAGATAGAAGCGTCAACAATACGCAACCCACAAACTCCCTTAACTCTGAAATCAGGGTTCACGACACCGAACCCAGCATTCTCGGCTGTCATTGCGGCAGTCCCAACGGGATGATATATTGATCCAGTGGCTTGGCGGAAATAGGCGTCAATCTCGTCGTCGATTGGTTCTCCATCAAGTTGAAGAGGTTTCACAATGTAGTCTGACCACGCAGGCCCAGAAAGAAAACGACGAGACATCTTAAATGCTTCTCGCATGGTGTACCTGTCAAACTCGGTACTGAAATAATTGGGGTTGATGATGGGATGAGCGAATGGGTCAGATGAGCTCAAGGTAAGATTACCGCCTTTGAAAGATGAAGATGAGTAACAAAAAATTAAGGTACAAAAATTGTGTCTTACGAGACATTGGCGTAATGACGACAGTGCTCATGGAGAAGTAATTTCCAGCGGGTGCTGGTTCAGGACCAATGTAACTGTTCTGTGCCATATCTGTGAAACAAAGGCGGGATACATGAATTAAACCACTTACATGGAAAATTATCTCAATATGTGCAGCACCCGGGCCAGAAGCAGGATCGGAAGTCTGTTCAAAGATTGATGAATTGGCGGGAAGCCTCAAGAATCCAAGTGTATTGGCAACACTGCCTGTCATGATTCCCTTGTGAGTCTGATTCCAATCATGTACTTGTTCCTCAAAGAATGTCTCGTTATTCAATTTATCATACGTATCGGTCGAATTTGCAGCGTATTGTACGATGCCAATGGGATGATCAGTGAGATTGCGACCAACAGAAGGAAGGTCGACGAGAGTCTTGATGCCGAAATGTTTGAGTTCCCCGCTATCGCCAATACCCGAATTCATAAGAATTTGAGGAGTGCCAATGGATCCCGCAGAGAGGACGATGTCAGATTGGGCCGTGACCTTGTATAGAGTCTGTGCGGCTCCAGTGCTTCCATATATTGCAAATTCGACGGTATTAAATTGCAGAGTATTCGAATAGGACGTCTGCGGTAAGACCCTGGAAACTTGGGCATGTAGCAGTACGTCAAGATTTGGACGATTCATATATTGGGGACTCAAATAGGAAGTAGCAGAGCTACTACGTGTGCCATTGCCAATCGTAAAGTCTATCCATCCTTTATCAAGTGTGAGAAACTCCTTGGGGAGTAAGTGAATTAAAGGGACGTACCAATGCCGAGGGGGCTGCCGCTATTTAGATCGAGATTGAAAGGAAATTCCTCGGGCAAGTCTTGGGTGGTTTGGATCACACGGTCGTCGACAGCGGGAGCTGCAAAATTTGCGAGACTCACGGAAGTCATGCCACCGGAGTAGTGATGACGGGGATCATATTGACCAGTTGTGTTATGTCCATCAGCAGGAGGAACAAAATTTTCGTTCTGAGGGGACAGGGATCAATTCTCACTGAGACTACTACACAGAAACACTTACTCGCTTCCAGTATGGTTCCAAGTTCTCCCATGTCCAGCCGTCGTCGCCAGTGAAAGCAGCAAGCCTGTCCCAGTCGTCGGCAGGGCCTCGAGCATATAACATATAATCTACCGGGTACCTCAGCCTCATTCCAGATGAGCTGCGAAAACAGTACCTACTGACGGAGCTGCTTCCACCAAGGAGAAATCCACGAGCAATAGGGATTTCTCGATTATCAAAACCAGGTTGCGGAACGGTGGTATAATTCCAGTCATATTTCGTATCAGGAGTGATACGTGTACAGAGGGCTGGGATATGAGGCTCAATACCAGTGTTTCTGGGGAAAAACGCAAGTTCTGAGTCAGGAACAAGTGGATCTCGTCTATATCAACATACGCATTTCCAGCCTCTAAAACGAGGACAGAGACATTGGGGTTCTCCGTGAGGCGGTTTGCAATGACGGCACCAGCGGTTCCGCCTAGAAGACATACAAGAATGAACAGAGAGTCTCAACATATGGAGTCTGACACATACCTCCAACAATTATAAAGTCGTAATACGCCTTCGAAAGATCTTGGGGCTTCTCAAGAAGTGCTCCAAATGTACTCGATGTTGCGATCAAGGCTACAAAAAGTAGCTTAATGTGAGAGAAGCGACCCATTATCAGTAGCTGCCAAGGAAGCTGCAACTCACAACGTGGTGAAAATAGATGTAATTTAAGTAGGATTTGTGAAGTGGATATGGTGTATCCATCCGGGCTTGCGCCCATTGACATCCATAGCAATCAGGCACACTTACTAAACCCCGAGGTACATATCAACTCCAATTAGTAAGGCCTTGGATCGTGAAGAAATCTGGTACGCTCGAGTTTGCCGGTCAGGACAGAGGCTTTCAAGATGATGCTAAAATCATCATCATCAATCAATCACAAGCATTCAGCATGGACGAATAGCCCAGATGTCAAAGCAGATATAAAAAAAACAGGGTCGAAGGAGACTAGCTATTTCAATTTGCTGTCAGTGCTGTCAAGATGCGTTCAGGGTTTACGAATGGCATACAGTTGACACGAGTAAGGTGGCAGCGGCAGCGACATGTGGGATGTACCTGTGGCCGGAGTCCACGTTGACAGTAGATACGGGTGTAATCGAGCATTTAACTTTATAGAGTCCATAGCTTCATGTTAGCTTCATGTTGTCAGAATGACCTCCGAATAAATTAAAGAAAATCAGTGTATGAGTGATTGTACAGGTGGAACTCACGATTGGCTACTTTGACTATGTCGAGCTGTAGTTCTTTTGACAATGTGTCATAAAAATGTGTCGCTATCATGTGAAATACTACAATTTTTTTACAATGTTAGATGCAGGTGCATCCGCTTTTGACTATCACCAGGCAACCAAGCTGCCCTGATGGTCTCGGCACATTGTGCCGAAAGCGCTCTTTGCCGTGAACCAGCCGAAATTTTGCTTCATTCACCTGAAAACGTATTAGTACCTGTAGGCACAGTGCTCAGGGACAAATTAATAAAGTGAAAATTACAACATCATATCGACAAGATCTTCTGCAAATAGCGAAGTGATTGATCTGGCCAAGTAGACTTTCTAACTATTTTATCATAGTATGCATTCTTTTACCAATACAATCATTCTATTGATTACACCTCCTTTGCTCGATGTCATGAATCATTTTGTAGAGAATTAGGACTCAATAGTGCAGACCAGCACTACTCCTGGGAATCCCCTTTATGTTTTAACATCCTTTTTATTTCATGCTACACATTTAATGACTATGGAACTAACATAACTCTTTTCTACCACATACCACCATCATTGATGGTGTTAAAATGGACTTTAACTTTGAAAAACCAGCTTACTTCTCTGTACAACTCCTACACATCAATAGTCCCGATACACAAGCACACAAGTGTGATGAAACACATAGAAGAGCAGCCTCCCACCTTTAACACCAACAATTGTCAAATGGACAGAGTCCCACAGTGTCCGTTATGTGCAGTCCATACGCAGTCATATTTAGCATTATTATTTATGTTACTGTATTCACTTATGCACTTACATAAGAAGTTTTTACCCACTAGGCCCACGGGTCTGTGCCTCTCTCAAATATTACTATCATAACCCATAATCACAAAATCAGTTGAATGACATAGGTGCTTATTTTAGTAGCCAACTTGATGATCCATTTCAACAACTATGTTCAACAGTCCAAGCTGATGGGCAGAGAGGGAAATCATGATTTCACCCGTATCTGTGGCTTTTTCCTGATGATGGATGTTTTGTGATCAGAGGTTATGATGATCATGATGATATTGAGAGATGGCTCATCCGAGCCTTTATAGTCCATAATGAGTACATCGGATGTTGTAGAATACCGACAGGCCAGGGTGTTGGTATCATATGCGAGTGTCGGTATCATTTACTGATGGGAAATGAAGCAGAAGGTAGAGGTGGTAAATTATGGGCTGTTGAATACGGACTGGCTCACTCGACCTGACATCATGTTCTTCTACGGAGTACTGCATTGTATCATGTGCCAGCTTATTATATCTGAAACATTTTGTTACTATAAATAGGTAGGATACTGTAGAATTACCCACCTTTCGTACCCGAAGCCAACCATCATTTGCTACATGCGGTTCCAAATGCATGTTCAACAGCCCCAGATTATAGGTATCAGAATCTTTTAGCAGCAGCAATGATGACCTATCAAAGAAGTCAAAGAACTGTCAGATATTGAAATAAGAGAAACTTACGAGAAGTTTACCTTGATTGAGGTATTCTAGAATTGTTTGCTAGCTAAACATAAAAAAATTGAGTCTGACATCATTCGGAGGGGATGAGTTAGATATGTAGGATAAATCGGTGTATATCCAAGAAATAGACCGTCGCGTTTCGATGCCTCCATTCCAAGCCACGGATCCTCACAGTCGATGGATGGAGACTATTGTTGTTTCGACATCACTCGCTCCCATCATTACATAATGATGGCATAGTACCAGTACCTCAGTCGTCGCATGTCGTCCTCTATACGATCATCACCTGGATTCCTTTACCTCAGTCATCAATCTATTGTTGATTACTGAGTCGAGTCTTATATTGTAAAATACCTTCCACACCAAGAATCAATGCAGTTTCTTCTTTCAGGTGTCTTGTCTTGACAAATCTAAATCTAAACAACGCCCGCTCAGTAACATTAGGTCAGAAGTGTCAAACTTTCGGGGGGCGGTTCGATCCGGAATCAGCAGTGTCTGAACATCATACGCCGAGGTGCTTAAGATATTCCAATCAAGCTATACACAGGTTCAAGAGTACCCACCCTATCTTCGTTTCATGGAGCGATCGTGTTCTGGTTGATAGAAAGAGCCACAGCGCAGCCTTGTTTACGATGATCATTTATATTAGGGTCGAGCAGATGACCTACATATAGCTGGGAGGTAGGGGCTGCATAGAGCTAATACAAGCGATCATGCCCGATATCACTCTATTCATACATCTGCAAGCCGCACGATACCTGGAAGGTAACTTTGGACCTCTGGACTCTCTGTGAAAGGAGTTCATAGAATCACCCTAGCTGTTGCTTTGTCTCTGTTTGTTTAGGAATACCTCATTACGTTCGACGAAGAGGTTCTTGATGGTTATATGCTCGCAGTCTGTCGCTGACATCTTACCCAGCTGAAATATTTTTGGGTATCTTCTCGATACTCACTAGGCAATATTATCTAATGGCAGAACAGCGAGTGAACTGGTCATGGCAGAAATTCCTTTTCTTTATGGTGAAAGCTCCTGTCAACTACTGTTATTGAACACTGAAAGAAGTACCCACAGAATCGGTACTTCACCCTCGTGTTTCTGGTAATCATGACAGCCGGTGAGTGTCCAACTGCGCATCAATCATAATTATCTTCATTTTGTTCATCGCCCTTAGATCTAGGTTTTATGAGTGGCATGATAACAAAAAAAGTGGGCAATATCTGGTTTTTTTCCCCTTCTGATTAATCTAATGAGTATGTTAGTTGTAAGTCACACAGTATCTAAATGATGGGTTGGCTCATCACAATGTTCTCTAGTTGTGAGTTGTCTGAGAGGCTTTTTAGCATAGACTCTGAACACACATACTAGGCACCATCTTCACGCGGTACTTGATCACCTACTTTGGTAAGAAGCAAGTCAATATAGATCGTTCCTCTGAATTTTCAACATGTCAGGCCTCATGAATATATACGTGGCGCAAGGAATATTATCCAACAGGGTTTATGTGATTTATAGGCGACCTCAAGTGCTCAAATATTGTTTGATTGTACTGTTTGGCTGTTGCTCGATTACGTCCATTGCCCTCATTGCCTTCGCAATGCATAATATGCCAGGTGAGTATCGAACAGATAAAGTTGACATTGATCTTACTCGTTCCAGTAACGGCGCATCCTTTTAGTAGACTAACTGTTTGTACCATGTTAGCCGATCCACCCTATCTGTGGGCAATCTGGTAGGTATTTATTTGAGTCGAGTTTCCATCTTCATGTCTCATGCCGTGGTAGTGTCCCTCCCCTAGTATATGAGGGACTCATTTTCCTCCTTGCTTCCTGGAGAGCAATCAAGCACCTTCTTGAAAGCCCCTTCAATCGATCGCGTTCCCAATCGATCATGAATATTATACTTCGGGATTCTCTTATCTATTTCTTTTTGTAAGTCATCAGCAAAATGTGTAAGCATACTGATTCTTTCGTAGTATATTTGCGACATATGCATCGTGTGCTATACTCTGGCGCTATGGACCAGTATGTCCTGTTCGTTGATTCTTGTGTTTGACTCAAGAGAATCCTAGTCCGACCTTTTTGTTACCATCTTTAACCCGGCGATAGTGGTATTGTCAGCCCTGGTATCTCGAATGATGTTCAACCTGAAAGGCCAAGGTGTAACGGAGAACATTCGAAGGGATATCACGACCCTGAATAATGTCTCAATGCATGCCAAGGGTCCTCCCAAGTGGGTCAGATGAACATCGTTGTTTCTACTTGAGGTGCAGAGAAAGGGTTTTGTATTATGTTTATGTTATCCTTGTTCAACATAGCGCGCCTCGGTATTTTTATCTCACTAGTTCGTTCTACATTCGTCTCATCATTCCTATGGTGTTACATACCTTTCTGATAAACTCTAAACACTCGAGATACCACTCAAGCCCTATCTAGGCGAGTCTGCCAGTGCACTACACCGCTACGCGATTCTCGCTGACTCCATTTGCACAATTCTGATGCTTTGGAGATTATCGTTCAGAATTAATGATACAGTGATGTAGTTAATATCTTAATGGTACACTCAGAAATTGTGTGCCATGCTACTGACAACGATGGCGCTTTGGTGACCTTGTGATTTCCAATGGTGTCAGCTCCCCTCCACTTGATGGCTATAATTGTTATCCAACTTTAGTCCTGTCAAGTGTTCTGTTCCCAGTTTTTCTTGCGAATGCTACAAGTGTAGGTGTCTTTATCACAATAATTTCTTGCAGAACCAAATATAGTCATTGATCTTGGCTTATATTTAACCAAAGGCTAATTTCTACTCAATCAAACCAGACTCCTCCATCAATAGAAATGGATTGTCCTAGATCCAGCATAAGCGGTGATAAGATGTGAAAGAGAAAAGTGTACCAGTGATATAAGAAGACTTGTCGGAAGCAAGGAAGGAAACCAAGTGGGCAATTTCCTCTGGTTGTCCGAGCCGATCCAATGCTGACCAGTGTTTCATCTAGAAAAGCTTTGGTGAAAAGCAATTTTCTTGACTGAAACCAATTCGAACCGATTCTTTGAAGGCGCCAGGTTCAGTTTCTGTCAATTATCCAACACGAGTATCCATATTTGCAACTGAAATGAAATTGTGTAAGAATTACACATACAACAAACGATATTATTAGACGACGCACGGAGCGAGGTATCGGTAAATCCAGGAGCATAGCTGGATAGACAATCAGACTAAGAAATCTTCAATAAAAATGTCGATTATACGCATTAACAGTGATATTGAACTTTCCAAACTCGCAAGCTAGTATTATTTCGTAAACGTTACTTATGTCTTATGAAAGACTCACCTGCCGTTTGAGTCAAACACCTGATAGCAAATTTGGTGGATCCATATAGACCGCAGAGAGGAGCACCTGAAGAATGATGTATGAATACAATAATGGAAATCGAGTGTCTTCTCCTACTTTTCTTGCCAACAAGTGACGAGGCGCCTAAGATTCTCAATGGAGCATCATTTTTGAGCGTAACTCAAAGCTTACCAATGATTCTACCTCCACGGTTTTGCTCAATCATCACTCTGGCTGCAGCTTTGTAGCACAAAAGAGTACCCTTGACATTCGTGTTGAACATGAGATCCCATTCTTCCATGGTTGCTGCACAATGGTGAAGTCATAGATGGTTGGTAATAAAAATTGTACTTGCTTTCAAGGATCGGTGTGAGGACAGCCACACCCGCATTTGCAACCATCTTGTTGTGGTGTGAGTTCATTATTATGGATGTCGTAAGATAATTTGCGCACAACATCCAGTCCTCCGAATCGAGATACAACAGTCGAGACAAAGTCGTTGACTTCCTTCTCAACGGTGACGTTCGCTACCATCGTAAGTGCTTCTCGTCCCTTTGCCTCTATCTCAATCTTCAAGGCCTTTAAGGCATCTTCTTGAGAAGAGATATCACATATGGCAACATTGAATCCGTCACTGGCTAGTTGAAGCGCAATGGCCCGTCCGATACCATTAGCTGCACCAGTGACTATAGCAGTGTGGGGTTGAGATGACATTTTCTCTCGGTAAATTACAGAGGATAAAGAAACCTGGTCGCAAAGAATATTTATACGATTATCGGTGGCCGTTGATCATCAGTATACATTGGCATTGGAAGATTTTTGCATTGATCGCAGGACGTGTGAGACCTCTTTGTTCTATTGGTCTATCGGGAAGTCTATTCTCCGTATTAGAATCAATGGACTGTAATCGAGCCAGTTCAGATCAGCTTGCCGAGCGCCCAGGTGTTACGGCCGAGGTATCGAAGATTCGAAAGAATCATGGGTCCGGGCCTTCGGACACCAATAGCAGTCCAAGGCCTGCCATTACTCCATGATGTAGGCTGTGCATGCATCATTGCATTCTGTCTGGGTGAAGAGATGATGTGATAATCAGTCTCCTTGTAACACAAGAAATCAGTGAGTCTAATATACCTCTGATGTGCAATGGGATCGGGCCTTCTACCTTACCTCAGATCACGGCACTGCGATATCAATAATACTTGATGCTTATTGTATTATGCCCATCAACGGGAGGAACAAATTTTCTCTTCTGAGAGGGGAGCGATCAACCTGGGTTGAGAGTACTAGTCAGGACGCACACACTTTCAGTATGGTTTTAGGCTCTCGTTTATGCAGCCGCCATCACCAATGAAGGCAACAAGCCTATCCCAGTCGTTGGCTGAAAACCTCACCCAGAACGACGTTTTTGATTAAAAAGGTTCATAGCAATAAAATATCTATCTGCATTTGATTCGAGTGAGATGATCCCTGGATACATAATCAATCCTAGAAACTGTATGATCAATATCCATCTGCCCTGGGACTGAGGCAGAATGGGCAAGCCAAGGGTGGAAGAAGTAGAAGGAGGTAGGGTACTGTTCACCACGTGCTGTTCAATCAAACTCAAATCATGACGCCTAGAGTTCCCATGGTGCATTTCAATCTAGCTCTACTGCCAGCTGAAATTGATCATCTCAGCGCCGAATCTTAGGACAAGGACGAACTCCCTGCTGAAGGCCGGCCAACTATCATCACTGCTTTTTGTCGCAACCCCATTCCTTGGTATGGGTTATGCTGGTGTATTCCAAACAGGAGATTGCGCCCCGCAGCGGCCTAGTGATCTGATACTGATCTCAGTTATGTTGCGTTCGCGAACGGCTGGGTCAAGTATGGGTTCGTGGACAAATAGTGCTGTCGGGCAACCATTGCCTACTACAACTAACATTTGTGAACAACAATTTTCCAAGATGCAGAGAGTCATAGACGCCAATTTCTTAATGTCGATGAACATTATTTCACCAGCTATGTACTGTCCAACATACCACCTATCCAGAAGCTGTTCGACAAGAAGGCGGAGTTGAATGGGACGATTGAGGCGTGCCTCAAAATCATGGACTTGCCAGATGAAATGAAGGAGCCAAAGTGGTATCTTCTTGTGATGTGATGGTTTTCTAGTCCACAGACACATACAGAGGAAGGGCTACATCAACTTTGACTCATGAGAAGTTTGGCTAGGACATGGCTAGCACCACCAATTTTCCTGCTTTGGTAACATGCAGAAATCACATTGGAGCGACCGATCATAGTTTCAAGGCTCCATAGGCCCATGACTATCACAATTGTAGAGCGACATCCCCCAGACTCTTGCGGTCATGATTACCCTGGAACTTGATAACACAAATATGCTCACATGGCATACTTTTTTTGTTTTTATTCTTCCTTTTCTCTTCACCTATGAAACTGCTGCCTTTCTTGTACTCTTCTGTCGACGCCGCTTGTTTCGTTTGGTGTTCCTTCCATTTGCACTATGGATCACATATCGCTTTGTGATGTCAGTCAAGATCGGGCGACTAGGCGACCCTAGATATGACTATTGGAATCACGGAAATCTGGTGTGTCTCCCGCTCTTTAATATCTTTCTTAGTTTACACATCCCTAGCTCGTGGTCAGCGTGATTGTCGTCCGCATTGTAGGCTGGACGTTCACTACAGAGAAATACTGTAGGATAGATGGGACACATCGAACGCACTCGACAACAGCAATTCTGGTTGACGCCTTCGAGCTCAGCCTCAATACCCGAGGTATTGGATGGAATTGGGGAAAAATCAATCATGCTTCTTCGTCTTCCTTTCATGTCTGGAGATCGCTCTTGAGGGTCGTGGGTCAGATCATTTTATTTGACTTGGTTCATGCCGCCTCAACATACCTCCTCCCTCCACATTCAAGTGGGAGTATATATGATGCATCGTTGGCGGTCGTCCCGCGATATGTTCTTGCAAGTGTCATATCCTTTTTCCTTGGCTGCATGATATATTTTTTCATTGATACAAGTTATACTATTCTCGCGCTCGCTGCTGTACTCTTCCTCCAAAATGATCCGTCATATTGGCCACCGGTTTTCAACTCTCCATGGTCATCGACTTCATTGGCCGACTTCTGGGGAAGGAGGTGGCATCAAGTCTTCCGGCATATCTTCCTCACTGCTGCTGGACGTCCACTAGGTCGCTTATTTGGACAAGCAGGCCTAGTGATGGGAAGCTTCCTTACTTCTGGGATAGTGCACGCTGCTGGTGTTTGGGGGATGGGCAGAGGGGGTGATCATGATTTCATCCATGTCTGTGGCTTTTTCCTGATGATGGGTGTCGGTATCATGTGCGAGCGTTGGCATCTTTTCCTGACGGGAAACGAAGTAGGAGGTAGAATTGGTAAATTATGGACAATGGTTTGGATAGTCGGATGGTCTACTATGATGTTCGATGTGTGGGTGCACAACGGAATGATGGACAGCGTTTTCCTGCCATCTTTCTTACGAGCATCTACTCTAATTACTCGCAGTTTGCATTGATCTATGATGCGGTTTTTTCAGAATACAAACATCCTCACATTTTAGATTTCAGTAACATTGTTTCCTCAAATCACTCAAAATCCACTTTCTTGACCAAGTTATAAAAAGCTTCCCCTTGTTTGTGGGCAATTGTCAATTCTAATTCAGAGGGCTCGCGAGTTGCCTTCCCATTGGCAATGGTACCTGCGCCCCAGGGAGAGCCTGAATAATTTGATGAAGATGCGATATAGGTGCACAAGGAAGGAAGCTACTTACCTCCATGGGCCTCACCAACATTGCTCAATTCTCTCATTGCGGGCTTATATCCCAGCGGAACGAACACTATCCCTAGATGAACTAGTGTTGTGATCAGTGTGAATCCTGCCCCTTCCTGTCCACCTCCTAGACTAGCTGTGGAGACAAAGACACCAGCAAATTTTCCCGAAAGTGAGCCCTTACTCCACTGTCTTCCAGTTTGGTCCCAGAATGCCTAAGACAAAAAATCGCGATTAATGCAGGCGAAAATGACAATATAATTCAATAATACCCTGAACTGAGCGGGCATGTTACCAAATCGAGTTGGAATGCCGAAGAGGTAAGCATCATAGGCCTCGAGCGTACCGGGTGAGGCAGTAGGATATTCACTTGTCATTCTGTCCTCGGGAACATGCATTTTCTTCAGCACATCTGCTGGAAGCGTCTCCTGGACTCTGATCTCATAAACATTGAACAACTGCCTGTATTTAAGGAAATATCTTGCTTACTGATAAATAGTTGCTGTTCCTCCTGCTGCCTCAATACCCCCCTTTTCGGCCTCGGCCACTGGTTTTGCCTTGAATTTAAATGAAGTTGGTGGCAGCTGGGAACCCACATTTTACAATATGATTATACATAGAGTAGATGATGATAGCGATACGAGGAGAGCGACGCATAAGTTTATATTCTAGAGAATAGGGACTCGATAGTGCAAACAAGCGCTATTCTCGAGGCGGCAAAGTCTTATAATTGTTTTTGTTTTCTATATTGTGTCATTCATCATTTTGACCTGCATTTTATGGATATAAAAATAGTCTAGCCATTTTCGGCTAGTCTACTATTATCTGCTTATACCCAATCACACACTCATGTACACCTACCTCATTCGTTGTCCCGAACGCTGTGGCTATCAGTTCTCATACATACATCGGAAGCTCTCTTTCAGAATACAAAGTTTCATCGGATGTGGCCTGACTGCGCGTTCAGATTCAATTTCTCATTTTAAGACTACATTTACATCGTCCCCTCGGGTCACTCCTCAAAATCTACTCTCTTGATCAAGTTATAAAAAGCTTCCCCTTGTTTTTGGGCAATTGTCAATTCTAATTCGGAAGGCTCGCGAGTTGCTTTCCCATTAGCGATGACGCCTGCACCCCAGGGCGACCCTGAATGATGTAATGAAGATGCGATATGGGTGCACAAGAAAGGTACTTACCTCCATGAACCTCTTCAATATTGCTCAGTTCTTCCATGGTGTACTTATATCCCAGTGGAACAAATACTATCCCTTGATGAACTAATGTTGTGATCAGTGTGAATCCGGTCTCTTCCTGTCCACCTCCTAGACTGCCTGTGGAGACAAAGACACCAGCAAATTTTCCCGAAAATGAACCCTGACTCCACTGTTTTCCAGTTTGGTCCCAGAGTGCCTAAAACGAAAAACTGTGATCAATGCCCTTCAGGCGAAAATAAAATGTAATTCAATATAACCTTGAACTGAGCGGGCATGTTACCGTATCGAGTTGGAATGCCGAAGAGGTAAGCGTCGTGGGACTCGAGCGTATCGGGTGAGGCAATAGGATATTCACTTGTCATCCTATCCTCAGAAACACGCATTTTTTTCAGCACATCTTCTGAAAGCGTTTCCCGAACTCTGTTCTCAGAAATATTGGACCACCGCCTGTATCAAGCCGGAAAAATATCTTGCTTACTGGTAGATGGTTGCTGTCCCACCCGCTGCCTCAATACCCCCTTTTTCAGCCTCGGCCACTGGCTTTGTCTTGAATTTAAATCGAATCGGCGGTAGCTTGGAGCCTACGTTTTGCAATATGATCATGCATAGAGTAGACAATGATAGCGATGCGAGGAAGGCGAGACATTGCGAATAGACGATCTGATCACTTATCTCTGGTCATGAACAAAATAAATTTATACTTCACAAAGTCTCAGGTGTCTTGGAGATCCCCTGATCCACCCAACCATGTCTCAATCTCAGATCAGGCTATTTATTGGATGACAACAGAAAGCTGACATCATATTATTTTTTCTACATAGGTATCTTCTCATCGAAAAAAAGGGTTGGGCACGAGCAGATTTAAACCTTGAAAGCTTTGGAGACAACACCGTAGAAATGTTTTCCTTGATTTTGAGCCAATTCTAGTTCGAGCTTGGACGGCATTCGTGAACCGTCGGTACCCGCAAACGTCCCAGCACCCCATGGAGAGCCTATTATTAAAAAAATAGAAGATTAAAAAGTCAGGTATTTCTCAAAACTTCCAAATATGACGAGATCGTACCACCGCGGACCTCTTCCAGATTAGTAAGAATGGACATTGAAGTGCCATAACCCAAGGGTACGTAGACCATTCCGTGATGAGCGATTGTCGACATCGTGCTCATGGCAGTTGATTCTTGGCCTCCTCCCAACGAGCCAGAAGAGATAAAAAGGCCTGCGTATTTTCCTATGAGCGTACCATTGAACCACAGAGAACCAGTAGCGTCCCAGAATGACTGTAAAAAAAATCAATCAATCCAATGAAGTAAATGACCTCGATGGGTATGGTGCTGTACCTTCCATTGAGCTGGCATGTTACCGTAACGAGTAGGGATACCAAATATGAAAGCATCGTATAGGGCCAATTCGTTTACATTTACAATTGGATAGTCAGGCTTGGGAGGTGCTTTGATAAGTGTAAGGATCTCAGGTCCGAGCGTCTCAGAGACTCTGAGGTTTCCATAAGTGATGAAATCATGAACGATGAGAGTATAGGACAGACTGCAGAATCGTCGCTTGTCCGCCAGCAGCTTCAATACCGGCCTTGACAGCCTCAGCCACTGATCACGATAAGCCATCATACAGGCAATCGGGATGAGAAAGACTCACTGACGCCGATGTGGCCGTAAAGAGTGTAGATGATGATGGCAATTTTGGGACCAGACATTTTCTAGATGAGGGAGAAGGAAAAGAGCACTAGAATTTGCGTTCCACGCCTTAGCTTATATCAATTTCCGGACTAATCTTGGTGGACTGATAACAGCGTATATCTTTGGAATCGCGCATGATAAGATAATCCGAAGAGTCTTGTTCGCGACCACTCAATACATTCGATACAAAAATAGGTCTCAAGAAGGCCCATTGGAAGCAAGTCTATGTCCTTAATTGGTTATACCACAGATAATTATCATCTATAATCGGATGTTATCCTATCTCCACACTACGCATATTTTTATGCCATCTTGTTCTTGGGGTTGCACTTACATACTTGCATTGCCAGTGTACATACGGCCGGTCATATCGATTCATTTCCCACAGGTTAGCTCGTCATAGCGGGGAGATACGTGGAGATACGTGGTAACACGAGTGCAGGCCCGACTCAGAATGAACTTTCTTTCCTTTCCGTCTTACGGCCGAAAGCTCCTGTGGTCAAAGTCCGAACAGAGACTGATCATTTTGTGATTGATACAGGAACGTAACCAAGGCCTCAAGAAGAGAAACAATTCACAACGTGTTCGAGACCCGTATGGAATCGATCCCTCAGACGTCCAATTGGAGAGTTTGAGCGGCCTTCCTCGCATTGTTACGTAAAACTTCGACCTGCAGCTCAAGGTTTCTGATCTTCTCCCGTGCTTCGCGTAACTCCGCATCCAAACGCATATTCTCCTGCTTCAAAGCCGGAGATGCCTGTGGTATAGGATGTGCTCTAGTCAGTAAACTAACCTAGATATCGTGAATACACACCTCGTCGGTTGAGTCGGTTGAGTTTCGGAGCTCGCTAACCACCGGTTTTGATGCAGCACTCGGAGGTGAAACTAGGGACGAAGGGGAAGGTTGAACTGAACTTGGAACTGGAACTGAGGCTGGAGCTGGGGCTGGGGCTGGAACTGGGGCTGGGGCTGGGGCTGAAACTGGAGTCGAAACTGGGGCTGGGGTTGGCGCCGGAGCTAGTGGTGAAGGTTGAGCGCCAAACGAGCTGGAGCCATCACCGAGATTGATGAGGTTTACTGGAGCTATTTTTCCGTTAAAAAACTCAGACGCTGAAAGTGAAGGCTCCAGTGAGGGGGCAGGAGGGAAAATATCTGCTTGGAAACTATCAGCCTACAAAGAGTCAGTATATCCGGGATCGACGACACGATTCAAGTTGAATCACCTTCCGTGGAACAATAAAGGCAATCGGTTCGATGGTGGAGGAATACAGCTTGTAAACACGAGCGATTTCACATTCTTCCACATTGAGAGCGCGGCGTGGCAGGAAACAGGCGCCGCGTTGGGGTTCTGAAGATTTGTATTCGGCAAGAGGGAAGAGAGTTTCATTCTCGCATTCATAGTAACGAATGTTGCCGTCACTATATTGACAAAGTAAACTCCGTCAAAGGCAATATAAGGTAACTGACCCACCCCTTGCCGGCCACGAATAGAATATTGTTATCGGACCAAAAGGGCATGAGCACACCAGCTGACTGGTCAATCGTTGTCATTCTTAGATTCTCGAGACTGCCAGAGTCCCAGATCCCGACTTGACGGTCGGACATTTTGCTAAACCCTGTCGATGCGATTCTGCCGTGTTCTCCCATCCAAACTAGCCGTGACCCCTTGATGCCAGTGTGCCCGTCAGCAATACGGACAGGTTGCCCGCCAGTCCGAGGGTCAAAAATCCTCAGCTTGCGGTCCCGACATGTAGTCGCCAATAAAGATCCAGTGGGATTGAAAGTAAGACTTTGAATAGTATCACCGTGGCCAGAGAGCTCGATGCGTGAGCTCTCCGGAGACGCTAGATCCCAGAGCTTGATGGTATGTTCGCCGGATACGGTGGCAAGGACTTGAGCAGCAGTGGGGTGGAAGCGGACCTGGCCAATCTTGCGAGATGACGCATCAATACGGAGAACAGGGTCAAAATCTTCAGGAACCCATCCTTCGGTTCCCCAGCCGTCAAAAAGAGTAGGCTCAACCTTCCAGATCATGGCTTTGCCATCTTCACCGCCGGAAGCGACGATGGTATCGTTGTGGGGAGACCAGTCTGTATCTAGCACGGGGGCCGAATGACTGCGTGCCAAAGGGAGCTGATCTGGTAGCTTGTGAGGAAAGCCATTGATGCCATGGAAGGGAGAGGGTAAGGGAAGAATGGCAAAGGCGCCGCCTCCTGAGGCGTTCCAATTCACACTAAGGTATTGCTAGTGATAATAAATGACAAGATACTCTGAGGGAAAGAATGCTTACTCCAGAGGCAGAGATAAGATTTGTATCCCATGCACTATTCGTTACCTTGACATTTTCCATGTTGTGCTCCTTCTTTGCCGGCTGCCCGAATACATGTCTGGATCGTTTCAGCTACCACAATCTATGAAAAATCAGAGTCTGCCTCACCGGTACTTTGAAGATCTGACAAAGCGTGACATATTGTAGGGGAGACAAATACGATGAGCTTCACGATCGCGTTAGATCGCGTTACGTAACAATTATTATTCTGACCATGGCTCTTCTATGTGCTTCCTCCATCCTTCGCGCAAGATACCCCTTCTGCCTGCTCAGTGCCAGGAGAATTGCTACAGAGGCAGGGCAGGTATGTCTCCAGTTTTTTTGGTCTGCATTCGCTCAATTTTCGCGCAGCTGAGGCGAACAGGCCTGTACGACTTTCATGTTGAAAATGGTGCCAAGATGGTCCCTTTTGCCGGCTATTCTATGCCGCTATCATATGCGGACGTCGGCCAGAGTGAGGCACAAGCTATTATCGTCTTCGAAACAAGTCCTCAATTCTCTCAGTCGCCAGTCACAACCATGTACGGCGTGATGTAGGCCTTTTCGATGTGGGCCATATGGTCCAGTCAAAGTATGGTTGTGACATTGTATCAGCTATTCCTGATGTTCAATTCATCTGCATAGTTTCCGAGGAAAAACCGCCACCGAATTCCTAGAATGGCTTACTCCCTCTTCGCTCTCATTGTTAGCCCCATACTCATCAACCCTATCTGTCATTCTCAACGAAAATGGAGGGATAATTGATGACACTGTCATTACGAAACACGCCACAGATGCCTTCTATGTTGTGACTAACGCCAGCCGCAGAGACAGAGATCTTACTTGGTTCAAGCAAAAGCTGGAGGAGTGGAACGCCAGCGAGAAAGCGCAAAACGGACGCGTTGAAATGGAGGTCTTGGAGAACTGGGGCCTGCTTGCATTACAAGGTTCAACTACAGCTTTTGTCGTGACTGTGGTTCTATTGTTAATATTCTTTCAATTTCCCAGGACCTAAAGCAGCGCTGTACCTTCAAACTCTCACATCATATGACCTGCGTGGTCTGACATTTGGAAAATCCGCTTTTGTGCCGATTGAAGGTTTTAATCTTCACGTTGCCCGAGGTGGGTACACGGGAGAAGATGGCTTTGAGGTAACAAGATCCATCGGAAACATCTCCATCTAATGAAACACTCTCCTAGATTTCGATACCCCCATCGCAAACTGTGGAAGTAGCCAAGCTTCTATCCAAGTCCCCTGTCCAACTCACTGGCCTCGGTGCGCGCGACAGTCTGCGACTGGAAGCGGGCATGTGCCTTTACGGTAATGACCTTTGTGAAGATACAACTCCAGTCGAGGCCGGGCTGAGCTGGGTAATTGGCAAAGATAGAAGGGAGAATGGAAACTTTATTGGTGCTGAAACAGTTCGAAAGCATCTGAAAGATGGCCCCCCGCGGCGTCGCGTAGGAATGATAGTCTTAGGTGCACCGGCTCGCCGTACGTATCCCTCTACAGCGGGAACTCCTTATCTGACATGCTGATTAGAGCACGCCAAAATATTTGCTCCGATTACAAACGATTTACTTGGTCAGCATTGATGTGATGAAGGTTGTTGGATTAAACTTAACCTCACGTCTCAGGTACGGTCACGTCAGGTATTCCAAGTCCAACCTTGCGAAAGAACATTGCCATGGGATATGTGAGAACCGGTTGGCATAAGAAAGACACAGAGGTAGAAGTTGAGGTCCGTAGCAATAGACAAACAGCACTATTGATTCCTATGCCATTCGTGAAAACGAACTATTGGAGAGGATGAATGTGCTCTCTCTTTCGTGTGTACTATCTATTGTTTTTCATTCTTTCGAATTGGATACTAAAGTTTTTTTCCTCTTCGTGTATGAAATACATCCAAAGCTCTGACTATGAAATATTACTCTTCTGATATGACTGATCCAGCTGCATGCATCAGTCTGGAATCTCGTCTCATTCTTGGGAAGTCTCTTGTGGGGAAGATGACTTGTCAAGACCTTGCCTTCAATATTGATGAACATTGATGGATAGATGCTAGGCCTGAATCAGAAATTCTGATATGAATTTATCAATCGTTCCGCAAATTATTCTGGTAACATTTTCACTATCATGGAGTTTAATACAATCTCATTTGGCTCCATTGTCCAAGCTTCAGCTGTCAATCAATACCTTTTTTTCCGTACTGCCATTCCATTGGTCACTTGGCGAGCCGGTGTCTCATGATGATCCCTTGATTCACACCCTCGACGTGTGCCTTATGATGTATTTCCTCGTTTCATTGTGATCCGA
>Ga0153993_100043_pt1 | contig 37487 bp, 39 predicted proteins | sample TSNC077MetaG_FD_104706 | JGI IMG/M metagenome (GOLD analysis project Ga0153993, IMG submission 104706) | Attine ant fungus gardens microbial communities from North Carolina, USA - TSNC077 MetaG | ecosystem: Host-associated > Fungi > Mycelium > Unclassified | place: USA: North Carolina, Lumber...
ACACTATCCCTTAGGCTTCTCTGGACATGTCAACATCACTCGAAGAATGCATTTTCGGTCCTATCCCCATTCTGTCAATTGTCTTGGTTGGTTCTTAAAGTCTCCCAAGGCGTGGTCCAGTCACCGTCGCAATACTCCCCACTGCTTAACATGTTGTCACTACATGCCTTTCAGAAACAATACCCGAGGAGACAACCTCACACAATGCTTTGTGATGCTACTCCTCTCGTGCCTCTATCCCTCAACCGCGTTATTGAACAGCCCATCACATCCACCCTCCCACTTTTCCAACTCCCAGTGGAACTCATAAACCAAGTCACACCCTACTTCTCTAAACTGGACATCCAGTCTCTCTCCCTTGTTGACCGCGATACAAACCAACTTGCTCGAGCGCTCCAGTTTGCCCACGTCACACTCGACTATAGTGACCATTCCATGCAAATTCTGACTAAACTCAAGTCAGAAGTAGAATGCCCCTCTCGCAGGCGGCATCGTCTAGGGGCTTGCATACGGCGCCTCAAAGTTTCCACCATTCGGGAACACTTCAACGCGCGAGAGCAAATAAGCTTTGAGGAGCTCCAAGGCTTGTCAATGCCAGACCGACTTAGACGTATCGAGGCAGCCAAACAAGCTGAGGCGTGTTATCTGCGTTCCATCTGTGGTCTTCTGCGACACTTGCCAAACCTTTACATACTGCATTGGAACGATGCTGGCCCGCTGACAGACCAGATGATGTCATCCATCATGGCATCATCCATCCGCCATCTCAAGTTGGATGGACCTATTCTCAATTCTCAACTGCTACTTCCATACTATTGCGGTTCCTGGGCTCTCGAAGGCCTTTATCTCAATGTTGGACGGTCATTTATTGACCCGGCGAAGGGCAGTGTTGCCCCTTTTGTAACCAGCATTTTGAAACTTGTCGCACCAACCCTTCGCCAGTTTGTCTGGTGCGGGTACGCAGAACGACTATCCCCATCAGCATACCATATTGATGAAGATATCCGATTTCCCGTCCTTTGTGATGTTGTCCTCGATCAGGTCAAATTTAAGGATATGTCATCGTTACAACGCTTCTTCCCCGACGAAACTATTTTACGTTCCGTCTCAGTCGATTCCGACTTGACTGTATCCCGATTTCTTGCTTCCCGCGGTCGAATACCATCCCTTGACTCTCTACGCTGGGATTGGAGTCCCTCTGCCTCAGAGGACGAGATGATACAATTTATCCACTCCAATCCACAGCTCTTGTGCCTCGATGTGACGAAACCACTTATTCCTGAAACTATCGACACGATTCTCGTACAAAGGAAACAACCTCGCTTTGACAACCTAGTCAGCCTTCATCTGGTTTCGCAGACTTCCGCCTTTCCTCCGCAGACTCTAACCACAATTGCATCGATCGAGTCGTTACGACATCTGTGGCTTTCGGCGGGTGCCCAACATGGTATGCGATACCAGTGGGAAATTGACCATGACCTCATCATGGAATCACTTAAATCACTCGCGGACCTTGAGACAATCGTTTTCACTCGCGACTCCTACCAAGTTAATGGTCATACGTTGCTTGACACATCCCCAGAACGATATTATATGAATAAGGTCCTTCCCAAAGATCTTCTATTGAATGATTATTTGACGGAAGACGAGTTGAAGAAAGCCGATCCAAATCCTATCTTGTTTGATCGCTCTATCCGTCTCCAGGACACTCTCCGACACCTTACTTGGGAGAGGTGGCATCAATCCCAGATGGTCGCATATGCGACTGAATATTCACAAGTCTTTACTAATTTGAAATGGTGCTTCATGGGTCAGCTGTCAATGCGTATTGATGAGAGTATATTTTGGAAGATTGCAGAATTAGAGGTGGAAGAAAGAGATCCTACACTCACGAGACTCCACGCATACTGGGATCGAGTTACCAGAAATGTCAACTAAATTGCATCTACATTTATTCATAGGCTTGATTGATGATTTCATGTGCATTATGACTACTTTATTATTATATAAGTTTTACGATCATGTCGTCAGCAATGAGGCTGCAATATATCGAGCACACCCAGTAATACTTCTGAAGTGTTGACAGGTGATCTGGGAAAATGTATATCTGGCAAAAAAAGATAAACTCATTCTTCCCAAATGGAACTATCTCTCCACATGTTCCTGTATTCTTTCAGTACTTTTAACTATGACTTTACTGTGGCACGAGTTTTCCCACAAGAATTGATACATGTCAAGTAACCCACTCAAAGGTCGTTGTGCTGACCCACTTAAATTCCAGAAAGGTGGGTCATCGAAACTCTGGGAAGCTCCTTCGAGTTTACTACGCCAGATATGTGATAGGCTGGAGCGAACGATTCTTCTGATAGGCTCGAGTACTAGTCACTTTTCAGTTAAGCGTGTTCTGCCAGATTTCAGATGGGCTGCGTATTTGTGACACCAGTCTACGTAACCGATTAATCAATTTCTCACTGGCGACGCGGAGGCCCTTGAGGCTCGCTGTGACGTCGGCATGTCACGTTCGACATAGAGAATGACCCGCTTTTCGGAACCGTCACTGTATCGGATCAGATACAATGCCCTCGATCCGAGTTCATTGGAGACCAGTGAAGCCAACATGAAAAATGGTTCTAGTATACTGGATTACAAGCATTTCCTTTTTAAAAATCTCTCTTTCTGAACGAGTCCTACGCGGATGAATGTCAAATGATCAGAGCGCCCCAGACTCATTGGGGCAACTTGAAGGGCTTTTGTCATTCCGAAGATGCCCCGGCAAAAAGGAGACGTCATTTGCAATGTCAACCGTCGAGAGTGCCTCATGCGCCTGCAGACATCACCCGACCCTATGCGAGATGTCACAATCACTATGACTCCTGGACTTGCTCAGATCTCCGTTGCTCGCATTACCCTGCTCCTCTCAGACTTCATGGAAGCCGGGTTGCAAGCCTCTCCCTTCTCATGCCTTGATTCTCGAATAAACACATCCAAAGCCTGCGGAACGTTTATTGCATTCATATCTGATCATATCTAATGCAGAACATTCAGTCGATGGGTCGTAATAAACCCGCCATTGAAGACAGACCACGGTAACTTCACGCAGACTGAAGATGTAGGCTGACACCCCGAATTAGAGTTAAGCTTATGTGTTACTCACCCCCAACATCCCTCAATACCGCACACTACCATATACATACACATCTCCATCAGTACTCACTACCGGAGACAAGCCCCGCTGACTAGCATGCATCGTGCTGTCGTATGGTGTCACATGCCTCTGAATACATTGCAACCCTCCCTATCTGCTAGTAAGCTTCGCCCACACCCTACTCCTTCCTCCTGTAGATATTGGACCCTATCTAACCCTCCGTGTCTTAGTAGTAGTTTGCTTGTTGCGGAATTAAAGATGGATCTAATATATATATTGTGTCACGTGAAGTTTTAAAATGGCTTGATTGTGAAAATGTCTGCAATGACCCTGTGGCCCACTACCCGTTGTGTTCTCTCGACTTTTCCTTCCTCTGTATTGTCTTATCATCCTATCAATAATATACTTAGTGCTTGTATGCCTCGAACACGAAAGTCAATCCATGGAACCGCCAAGGAGACGGCGAACAAATTCCAAGACCCACCGCCACCATCCAAGAGGATTAAACTTACAAGAACGGATACCAAAGAGCCAGAACGTAAAATTCTCGATGACTGGATGCTTTAGTGGCACTTATAATGTGCATATTATCTACAGAAGTCCAAGTAACCCAATGGGCAAAGAAAACATCGGGGACTGAAACTTTTCTTCCTCGCGTCAACAGTCGTTGGAAGGTCGGAGCGCATGTTTCAGCAGCTGGTGGGATAGAAAATGCTGTAATAAATGCTGCTTCCATTGGGTTCGTTCACTTGATTGGCCATTCTTATTTCCGTTGTTCATCCAACTATCAAGGGCTAATGCATTTGCTCTCTTCTTGAAGTCTCAGAGAAAATGGACATCTCCTGCACTTTCAGAGCGCTCGATAGCGTTGTTCAAGGAAAAGATGACTGAATACAACTATTCGTCGGACGTTGTCCTACCGCACGGAAGCTATCTCATAAACCTAGGGAACCCGGATTCGTACGTGTTTGAGATCATTTTCTGCTTTCTTTTCTGACTCCTCTCAGTGAGAAAAGGCAAAAATCTTATGATTGCTTCCTTGACGATCTGAGGAGGTGCGAATCGTTGGGCCTGAAATATTATAATTTCCAGTTCGTTCGATCGGCTCGGTGGACCTAATAGCGCGTTAATTTCATGCATTGAAGTCCAGGCTCAACAGTTGGCAACACAACGAAGGAAGAAAGTATCAGTCTCATTGCTGAGTGTCTAAATAACGCTCACCGTAAGACGAGCTCAGTAGTGACCGTGATAGAGAACATGGTGAGCAGTATAGTGGTTTCACTGTTCTGTGTATTGAACGATGTATTCAGGCTGGGGCCGGTAATATCATTGGTGGGGGTTTTGCAGACCTGAGAAGAATAATTGAACAGGTTGTCGACAAGTCGCGGGTCGGTGTGTGTCTGGATACCTGTGAGTTCCTCAGCACACTCAAATATAGGAATAGTTCTAACTAACCTTAATTGAAGGTCACTCATTTGCTGCGGTATGTATTAGATGACTTGAAGTCGGTCAGATCTAACTCTGTTCTAGGGTTATGATTTCCGAACTAAGGAGGCTTGGGAGTTCGTTTTCTAACTTGTCATTTGGCTGTGGCACTGACTCGGCTTTTAGTGATATGAGTAAGGCGACTGTTCTGACTGGGTACGGCATGGACTAGCTGACTGCTGTAGTGAACGAATTTGACAAAATCGTTGGATTATCATACCTGCGAGGCATGCATTTGAACGATTCAAAAACAATGCTTAGGTCTCACAAAGATAGGCATGAAAATATAGGAGTGTGCGTTCTTCTATTTCTTCATTCTTGATGCTATATTCAGCACATCAATAGAGGATATCTGGGTCTTAGTGCTTTTCGGAATTTAATGAACGACGAACGCGTCCAGGATATTCCTCTGATTCTGGAAACGCCAAGTTTCGAAGCTCCCAAGGAAGTATGGGCAAAGGAGATTGCTATTCTTCAACAATTATCAGAGACAGTCACAAATTCGACCGAGAATCAGGATGTGCTACGTTCAATTATTGGTGATGCACGAGATGACGAAACTCTGGTTAACGTGATCACAGATGTGGTAAAGACGATGGAGGGAGCTAAAACTATAAAGACAGCAGGGAAACGAGGGGCAAAAGCGGGCAAGCGGAAGAGGGACGAGGATGATAATGATGACGAAGCTGAAGGTCAAGAATAAAGGTGGACATTTTCTAGTTCTTTAAGTATTATCACGCTTCATGCAGGTTATTTGCCCCTCTCTTTAAGGATCACAAGTGTTCAGTGTCATTCTTCGAGTCTTAAAAAAAGGGATCAAGCATTAGAAAAGACAGCTTCGGAGTATTATTCTGATGTCCGTCGAGAGACCTCAAAGGTATGTTATGAATGTCACAACCTCCATGCCCCTTCTATACCTACTATTAAGATCCCTGACACCTCAGTGATCTTGCAAGGACACAACCTTAGGAGGGGTATGTTTTGTCCTCATGTATCATCATTCACTTCATAGCATTCATGACTCAATCTGCAGTGCTATAATTGTGAACAGACCATGCGTCACTAGTATATATAGAGTAGGGCTTTAACTTTGGTCTGGTTAAGAAGCTATCTCATTGATCCGATCACTGGACTAACAAGGTGGGGCTGAAACTCGAAAAAAAACAATGGCCAGGGCCCAGAAAACATATTTTCCTATGTGAATCCGAGCATGATGAACTTCAGAGAAATTTAACATTTATCATTTGTGCAATTGAAATATCCGAACATTGATTACTAATCGTTCTACGAGATTATTTACTTTTTTCAATGCTGTCGTGCCCACCCGTTACGAGTCCTATACTTGAACATCATGGTCGGGAGATTCTGATCAGTATCACGCGTCACCACTCTGACCTTGATGTCTGCTCTGCCCAGGTCGAAGTAATTGACCTTGAATTAAGCAATGATAAGGATGATAGTGATATAGAAGTCGTTGGTCCACCCAGCCATAGTACTCATCAAGGAACCGAATCCCCTGGATTCTCAAACTTCAGTGGATCTGACGACGAGGAAGAGTGAATACGCGACTAATTGCCCGATTTTCACCCTAATCTGACCCGTTTTTGAGCCATAGTGATATTGAACCCTTAGAGACTTATATGCGGGATATCCTCGCAGCTGGATCACCTCTGTTGATAAATGGGGTTGACCCATTTGCAGATTTGGACGAGTCACAAATTGACGACATTGCTCTTATCCACAAAATCAGGTTTCCTCCTCCTCCTGTGGATGTAGAAACCAGGGTAGGAGATGAAAATCCCTCTATCCATGCAGGGAGGTGTATTTCACCGGAAACAAAGTAAGACTGTTCTGAGGCTATGAATATTAATTGACGTTTATTTTGTAGTAAAAAACTGGCCGGCCAGGCCTGCATCACTTCCGAGCAGAACTATCCCCCCGGGGCGGAGAACGATTATCATAATGTCGACCGCCTCCTCCACAAGGTGGGTAGGATGAGAACAGCTGTAGCAGAGATGAAAGAACGTCTGAAGGATGCTCTAGAGGAGATGTCAGCAAATGCACGGGAGGTCAGGAACTGGAGGAAGGAGTTGATGAGAGGAGACTGGCAAAGAAGAGAAGAAGCACAAAAGAAAAGGCAGAGATAAGTGGCTACTGTTAAATTCGCTATACATTCAAGAATTTGCTTTACATCGTGTCGTCTATTATGTTACGCAGTAATTGAAGACTGAAAGAAATGTTAAATGCAACCTTTCCACTGTCCGAGAACGAGATATCTCGTGGTCACAAGACATATTATACCTACAACAACGGTGCTTCCTGACAAACTGTCAGAACAGGGCACTCAGGCATCAATTGAAAACTATACCTGCATAGATTCCAACCGCCTTGAATCCTCCCGTAGCGGCATTAATTGCACCAGATATCGGTGGACCTGCTAACGCGCCGACAGCAGTGATCGTCATGAACATCCCGATCCTCCTTCCAACATCATCTTCGCCTCCGAGGTTCATGATTGGAGCACTTAAGAGAGAAACATACGTCCCAGAACAGAATCCGTATATGAGTGTGACGACAATGAGGGATGCTGTAGAACTCGCAAAGGGCCACGCGTATGTTAAGATACCTGCGAACAGTGTAAAGGGAATCATGATATTCAAATGGCCTGGTCGCGCATTGTAAGTAAATTCACTCAAAATTGAGTGAACCAGTAAAATTTTTGCACCTATTCTGTCGGCGAGAAGGCCGGACATCCAACGGCCAAAGATGGAACTCGCATTTGCGAACGCGACAAAATAGGAGGCGAGCTGAGGTGAACTGCCCAGTTGTGTTGCACTTACATTGACATAGGTTAGGACTGGATGCATCTCAATTCGGAAAAACATGCGGCGAAAAGATGGAATCTCTTACGTGTATAGATTCCTAAGAAACAGAAAAAGGAGGAGGCACAATAAACTGTGTAGGGTGCATCCTTGAAAGCTGATAGATTGAGGAGCCCTCCTTTAGCCTTCATGGGGGGGAGGCGTCGTTTCATTGTCTAGTCCTCCAAGATGAGATTTTATGTAGTTGTTATTGTTATCATGCATACCAGATTTGCAACCCCAAGCGTCGCAAGTAATATGAATCCAACTATCCTTACTGTCCAGGGGAATCTTTTAAGATATGATATGAATGATTTGTGGCACAATTTTAGACATGAATACTTACCCAACACGAGGGATGAGGTTTCTAACGGCAATGGGGATGGTAGTCCCGCCGATGGACGAGCCTATCGCCGTGAATCCTAACGCTCGACCTCGTTTCTTTTTGAACCAATGGGCGATAATAGCATTGGCAGGTCCATATACGCCACCACAGGCAATCTAAAATATTCCATCAATAAAGAGAGGGGACGCTGTAGGGAGAAAACGCACCCCAATGGCGAAGCCTTGGCAAAGAAGAAACTGCCAGTATTGCGTACACTGAGCGATGAGGAACGTCGCAACAACAAGCAAGATACTGGAGCCAAAAAAGATAGATCGGAAGTACCCGAGGTCAAATAGGCGTCCAACCACAAGGCCCGGTAGGAAAGTCAACGAGTACTGAATACGAGAGTGAAATAAGACATCGGTTAAAGATATGTAAGGAATGAACTCACTTGAATGGACCCTATCCACGCTCTGATTTGGGTAGAGGGAGCTAAGTGGTGTTGGTGATGCAGGTACCGTAGTCCTTACATTGTAGAGGGAGAATACTCATTGAGTAGCGTGTTTTGATAATGTTCTTGAAAGATCTAGATATGTTATGGGTGACAGACAATCATGATTAGGGTGGGTGTTGACATACTCCCCAAGAGTTGACATATCCAAATCTGCTTTGAATTCACAAGATGTACTCAGTCAATCATGTCAATTACTCACGTCGAATAACAATTACACATACTCTGTCAAAGTCTGGATTTAGATACGAAGTATGAAAGCAAAGGGAAAGAAATGACATACACCAAGGACTACAAGCCAAGCTCGCAGTCCACCATCCGGAAATACGAGATCTGTTGTTACCTTTGGTTCTTCTCTCCTTTCGTCGAATCGTTGTCTGCGCCTCTCCGTGGCGATGGTACTATTGGGGACAATTTTGCCTGAGGTTTGGTTTTCTGGAGACTTTTCACTAGCTGGTTCTTTCAAAGACATAGGGAACAGTATCTAGAAGGAGGAAGCTTTGGTGAAATCAGCACCACAGCATTTTGTAGAGGTTGAGAAAGGCTACGATGATGTACGGATAAGTGCGGATCACGCAAAGTGATCATGGAAGGAATTGCAGTATCTTCTCGAACTGACCGCTTCGTCGGATCGAAATCGCAATGTAGCACGATTTCCAACAAATCATAGAAATTCTGCAACTCACTTGTATGAAGATGAATCGAAAAAAAAAACAAAGCTGAGGCTGGCAGTGAGAGGGCGTCAAATTTCGAGTACGTTGTCGCTAATACTAGAAACAGAGATGCAAAGCCTCGCGAAATTGTTGATCGCCCTATATTGCGTTTCAATCTCGTTGCAGCCGCGTGGCTCCTGCTTCTTTGTCCGTATCCTCTGGGATACAAGTGAATCACGACGGATGATGAGGATCCGGTGTTCGCTGAGTAAATGACAGTAGGTGATAATGTGACTCAGTGCGAAGGAATATCATGAACATTTTTTTCCTGGAAGCCGAAGGGCCGAATAACTCTCCGTATGATTGTGCCTTGTGGCCTGCCGCAAAGCCGGCGGCAATGCAGACTATCTCCGCGGAATGAATTAATAATAATATAGGATCCTGTGACAGAGAGCTTTATCTTGGACATTCCCACAGTATCCAAAAGAGGAACCCCCAAAAAATTGTGGTCAGCAAATCAACGCACCGACTCACTCGTCAGAAAAGAAGTTACATCATTTCTTCCTATCTCGCGCTCATAACATAGGCTGTAATGGCATTCGGTATGTATCGCTCTTTCTTGTTTCATCTCCTCATGGTGATCTCGTTTATTTAGGTGCACCAGGTGGACGAGGTGGATTTGCTGGTCGTGGCGGAGGAAGGGGAGCTGGTGGAGGCCGAGGTGGTCCAAGGGGCGGAGTAGGTGGCCGCGGTGGTGGCCGCGGTGGTCGTGGTTCGTGCATCTTCTAAGCTATCTGCTTATCTTTCATGTTCGTATTCCCAGGTGGACCTGCTCGCGGGGGTCGTGGTGCAGCTCGTGGTGGAGGACGAGGTACTAGAGGAGGTGGCCGTGGTGGCCGTGGTGGAGGCGGCAGAGGCGGGGCAAAAGGTGGTTCGAATGTCATTATTGAGCCACACAGACATCCAGGTGTATTCATTGCCAAGGGCAAAGAGCAGATGCTCGTCACAAGAAATCTCGTCCCGGGTGAATCTGTTTATGGTGAAAAACGCATCACTGTTTCTGTTGAGGGTGCAGGGACGGGATCAGGTGAGGAGGCCGCAAAGGTCGAATATAGAGTGTGGAATCCTTTCAGGTCCAAGCTGGCTGCTGGTGTACTTGGGGGTGTGGAAGACACGTATATTCATCCAGGCTGTAAGGTTCTGTATCTTGGCGCAGCTAGCGGTACGAGCGTTTCCCATGTTGCGGATATTGTTGGGCCTGTGAGTGCTCTATTCTATGCCATGTGGTAAATTTGGCAGAAGATGGCATTTGAACATTCGGATCTAGGAAGGAACGGTGTATGCAGTTGAATTCTCGCTGCGTTCAGGCCGTGATCTGATTAACATGGCCAAAAAGCGTACAAATGTCATTCGTACGACTTTTCATCCTCCATCAAACTAACCAGAAATTACTGACTGATAACTTTCAAAACTGGCAGCCATAATTGAAGATGCACGACTTCCAAACAAATACAGAATGCTTCTCTCCCTTGTCGACGCAATTTTTGCTGATGTCGCACAACCTGACCAGGCTCGTATAGTCATTCATAACGCACAACATTTCCTCAAGGATGGTGGACACGTTATTATATCGATAAAAGCAAGCTGTGTGGACTCCACTATCCCCCCAGAGATGGTGTATGCCAAGCAAGTAGAAGAGTTGAGGCAAAGCCAGTTCAAGCCTATCGAACAGGTGACGCTTGAGCCTTATGAACGTGACCATGCCATGGTTACAGGTGAGCGTTGTCTTGGATTGTGAATTTGTTTGCTGATGGATCTGTAGCTCGGTATCAACGACACACGAAAGGGTGAGAGACGTACGCTGTGTAGTTTATCTCGATTCTCCATGTCTAATCTGTGTAATTCAAAAGCTCGTAGGAGCATTTATCTGCATGTCAGTTTCTAAAAACAAAACATCTCAGTCTCGACTGGAAAACAAGCTCATTTCCCCTAAAATGTCAAGTCTGAAGACGCGCATCATACAGCATATGGATGACATATGATCCTTGCTGTGAAAGTGGAGGACATGAAAACAGCCCAGACGACATGATCCTCTTTATCCCGACAAGTCATGAGGATACAGCACCAGTGCAAAAATGTCTGGATTCTTGGACACATCCCTTACCACGCTATCTATAGCCGTGTTGAATGCTCACTGAAGGATAAAAAAAAGCACAGATGCTGTGAAACACACTTCCCATCCAGTCTACTGTCATTGCTACGTGAGGGTCAACATTTTCAAAGTCTGTACTTCACGTTGCATACTCATATACATCGGGGGAAAGAAGGGAAGGTATGGAGATTGTTAATTGGTTACTTGCTACTGTTGCTAATGGTCGGATCGCTGCCCCTCATAGGGCCACTGTGACTCGGGCGGTCGTCCGAAATACAGGATATCGACATTCGACAAGGATAGAGGTATGCTTGGGATCGTCGAATGTTCTCTTTCGATCTTGAGAAACTGATTCAGACCCTACCACCAGACGTATGCCTTTAAATCCAGCCATGCAAATGGGCGCACATTCATGGTTTTCGAATGCACACAACTTTACGCTCAGTAATCCAATCATGATTTCCAATGACATTGCACTCGAAACAGAATGGAAGAGTCAGTACGGTCTTGTAAATCGAACGAGTCTCCGATTGACTTGAACTCTCTAGTGATGAAGCGCCTCGAAAAGAAAGCACTTGTGGATGCCACCTATAATTCTGCGGCCAGACATTATACTGCCCCCCAGTGCCACCCAGACACCCGCGTGTCACTCAGAAAGAAAATAGAAACTTGGCTCCTCGACATAGACCGAGAAGCGCCGCTATTATGGCTGTACGGACCTGCAGGGGTCGGAAAGTCTGCCATCGCTCAAAACCTAATGGAATATTGTGCCACGAATGATATTCTAGCAATAGGGGTTTTCCTATCCAGGGCCAACAAACATGATGACCCCAATCGGATCATTCCCTCTTTTTCCCATCAACTTGCCATCGCACACCCTGTATATCGTCGAACGATCACGAGTATTCTGAACAATGACCCCACCATCCTGGAAAAACGAATACCAGACCAGTTTGAGCAACTGCTTGATAAGCCCGCGAACGTCCTTCTCAATGATGACCCCCCTATGTCACCCAGTCCCATCCTGTTCCTCCTAGACGGTCTCGACGAATGTCACACAGAATCTGCTCAGCGAGAGCTGATTGGTCTCGTAGCATCTTTCGCTTCGAGATGCAGGGCGCGACACCTCCCATTTGCCTATGTCATCACTAGTCGTCCAGAATGGCAGATCATGTCAGCTTTTAGCCAACTGGAGTCAACAGTCAAAATACTGAGAGAAGAGCTTCGAATGGATACATTTTGTGCCGTTCAAGATGTTGAACGGGTATTACAGGCAGAATTTGAGAACATTAGGAAAAAGACATTCCCGCCTGGTACGCGGTGGCCGGCTGAAGAAAAAATGGATAAAATCAAGAAGGCAGCTTCTGGAAATATGCTATTTGCTTCCATTGTAACAAAATTTACGGACGGTGATGATCCAGATGGCCAACTCGATCTCTGCTTGAAGTCCATACAAGGCAAATTGGCGTCTGACGAGCAGAATCCTTTAGACCCCCTTGCAGCACTTTACGAAGGAATGCTTCGCAATATTCCAATCAGACTTCTCCCGACGACCTTGAAGATTTTATACCTTGAGATCATTGTGCGAGACAATCGGAAGCCTCCCATGATCGTATTGAATGGGAAGATTTCAGCAAAATTTCTTGATATTGATGGCCCAACATACTATGCATGCTTGAAAGGACTTCATTCAATTCTCAATGTGCCCGCGGATCCTGATAACTCTCTTCATTTCACTCATACGACATTCGTGGATTATGTGAAGGTTGCAATTCGGATGGGAACTTTTGGTTTACGTGAACCAGAAATGATCAAGGATATACGAAGAAGGTGCATTGATTGGAATAACAAACTCAAAATGAGGAACATAACAGGTGAGTTCTTCCAGTGATACAAATTTTGTGATTATGCTCACTGCGTCTCAGAGGATTTTCCGTTCAGCGAGGACATTATAGATAGAGTTCGGATGTTTTCGTGGAGGATCCTATTCAAACTCTGGGATGTCCTGATTCTCGATGGGGAGCCCTTGAAACTTCAGGAACTACGAGATTTTATGTTCATAAATTTACCACGTAATCTCACAGTCCCCTGGTTGTGGGTGTTCATGATTGATACAATTCAGGATATGTTCAACTATGTGGGTCATTTTGCATAATTCTATGGATTTTATACGCTGACATCGAAATTAGCAAAATGAGAACCAAACTCCAGTGGGGGACTGTGTTGTACGTACCATGCCAGTATATCAAACCGACTACGAGCTCTTAGAAAAGTACAAATCATTGATTGGAGCATGGGGCGCCTCAACGGAAGCATTCGATCTGACTACACCGGACTCTCTAGGTGGCCTAGATCTAATGTTTTATTCGGCAGCTGATCCAGTCGACGACTTGGATGCTGCTCGACTTGTCTCAAGGATCCAATGGCTCCCGAGGCTCAGACATTTATTCCTGGGCTACGGAGAGAACACAGTTCTTGTGATTCCCTACTCTCTGGGAATTAGGAGAGATTTCTACTGGCGGTGGGTTATCGAGAACACCATGCCTGATACTTCCCATAATGATATTCTCCATTTGTGCTCGCAAGCATTCGATATTGAAGTCAATTCTGAATCGGTCGAGCCCATAATCCAATCAAATTCTCTTCATTGCATCCTTGGTTCTTTTATTGCCGATGCCCAGTCGGATCCTTTAACCAGACTCGAAGTTACTGCCGGCATACTCTCTGTCGCCCCAGATTCGTCGGCAATCCTTTGTAGCCTTTTGGAACATACATTTCGTGATGTTCCGTGTGAAGTTCAGCTGGTTGCTCATAAGGTCCTGGCGTTCTTGCTTTCTATGGATGACGATATCATCTTGTTGAACTTCGAGGCCCTCGAAGAGGCACTGCACTTGGATCATTCGACCCTCAGTCAGGCCATCAAACGACTACATCCATTCATATTTGTGTGGTCTCCCCCATCAAACCCTGAAAGAGTTTTCCTACGTTGGCAAAATCAGCTTTGTCATTTACAAGAGCGTAGAAATTACCCTCTTCTGGACCAGGCATGCCAGGAAGTGTTCCTGTTCTGGATGCACTTTAGAACTTCGTTGTTACCTGGCTTAGGGGTTGATGGAGGGCGGTTCCTAGAGTATGCTTTCAATGCAGTACATTTCATACATACCAGCAGTGGACTTGCTACAGTAGTAGAAGAGCTCCGCAACTTCCCATTCGCTCAATTCGCACTGCAAGAAAACGAGTTGAATAAGTCTCGAGGCTTAAAGGCAATGATTCATCAATTGTCTCATCTGGTGAGTCCCATCTTGAAAGATTTGAGGATCGGATAACTGATAGATAGTCAATGAAGGCATCTGTGATAGGGCCGGTCGTGAGGAATGAACCAATTTATGAAGAAGATCGTCTGCTTATTGAGAAATGGGAGGGGATGGGCCATGACTTTGAACTTCAAAAATTCGCCATTGTGAGTAGCTTGCCACTTTGCCAGATGTATTCATACTTACACCACCATCAGAGTGAACTTCCCATGAGCTTGTCAGGCTGTGCCCTTATATCATTACATACCGATATGATCCAGTCAATGGAACAGTATCGCATTTGCCTGATTGGTGAGGGACAGAACAGTTGCTTACTTGTGATATGGCATTAGGAATAATTTAAGAGACTCGGTGCTGTAGAATCAGACCACAAGTTGTCTCTTCTTTCTATTTTCTTCAGTCATACATTTTGAGTTATTATTTATGTGTGTCACTTCTTGTTATGGCACAACAGCTGCACAGAGTTATCATTTTCATATTGTTACTATGCAAGGGTCCCATACTTACTGACAAACAGAGTAATGGACGATACATTAAGAATACCAAGAACACCAATTAATCACTCGCCAGTTGTTCTTACGACTAACATAGAATAAGTAAATTACCACTCCCCTCCATTGCCCACTTGTTCATCGTTTCTACCGATGAGAACCGATCCACTCAAGTCGGCTAATAGATGTTCCAAGTCTATACCGGTCATTAGTCAACGTGAAACAGAAGAGCATGATGGTAAGAAGACCAAAAATGATGAGAGCAAGAAACAGAAAACAAAAAGCACAAGTAGAACATACCTTCCGCCACTGCAATCCCCAATGCTCAGCCACAGGACCATCAATCCCGAACGCAACACCCTTAAACCACCAGAACGAAGCAACAATCCCAAATGTTACATAACCAAACACGAGCACCTTCGTACGCTCCGACATCCCTCGAGCAGAAAACACGAAATGATCCAGAACGTGCGCAAACATCAGGACCGAGAAGTATAGCGTCGGCAGCTGTATAAGGATATTAGAAACATTGAATCAAGAACAAGACTAGTCAGTACATAGTGATGAATATACGTGACTCGCCCCATAATCATAAATGGCGCTATGTACAAAGGCCAAATCCATCAGTAAACCCACTCAAAAAAATCTTTGTGAAAATACTCACCAAAATGGAACAACCACCCGAAGAAAGCAACCTTGCCTACATACATGAAATGCTCCCACTCCCCCTCGCTCATATCCTGATACTTCCTCTGCCGCCTCAACATATACACCACCCACGTTCCAATAGCCACAACCAAACTGATCGTCCCTGCCCACCAAATCACAGGTGTACCGATCAAATAATACTTTAATTGCGTATCTCCCCATCCGCACATCCGCAGACCCAAATGAAGGAATGGCCAATCAAAGGGTTTAGAAGCAAGGATATCTTCTTTATCAGGGTCTGGAATGAGCGCGTTGTTGGATGTCATCATTGCTACGTTGAGATGCCAAAAGTCGCGAAGGAAAGGTGATTTATAGTACTTCGTTTGTCCAGCTGGTACTAGAAAAAAATCAGTCGAGAAGAAAGAGAACAAAAGAATTTCAAAAACCCACATCGATCATTCCAATGACTTTCCACATTCCAATGCGTATGCGCATCACCCAAATTATTATCTTTATCACAACTCACCTCAACCTGCTTAAATCCCCACTGCGGCAAGATCGCGTTTGCAGCTCTCAAATAACACCCCAACTGATGATGTTTAAATCTTAACTTGGTCGTTAACGAGTGTATCCTATCACCATCCTTCAACTTCCCCCTATGAATATCCTCAACAACCTCCACCTGCCATACATCGTGCACATCTCCCATTGTCTCATTCCCGTATCCCGACACTTCCCAATTCAATTTCGTTATTGGTGCGAGAACAGTATGAGAGTGTAAATTTCTGCCTGTCGAAGGATGATTCAACCTCACTAAATCTCCATGCTTCAGATACCGAATCTCGGCATTCGGATCATATGTAGGTTCATCCCAGTGAGGTAACACCACCCAATCATTATTGTTATCCTTATAATGATAACACGTCACTTGCTGTTGATTTGATCCGACAGGATATGTTTGCACATGTGAGTGAAGTAACCCTCCACCCCATCCCATATTTTTCAACGTTAATTTGGATCCGAAAGCAATATCAAGCGGATTTTGTGCAAAATCATTGCCGACAAGGTTCGCTTGGAAGAGAGAGGACATCTGAGCGTCACCTGGACCGGAGTGGTTGAGGACCATGAAATGGAGTTTGAAAGAGGCCATGAAGACGAGAATAGGGACTATGATCAGGCAGAAGATGCGTGCCCCCCAATGTCTGGCTTGTTCGTGCTGAACCAGCTAATGAACATGATGAAAACGGGGTTGTGCAAAAAACGTACGAATGTCAGTCTCGTATCGCCAAACTTTTCCCATAGATCTTCGATAGTGTAGGCGCCGACGAGAGCTGTGACGAAAAGACCAACCATTTTGACGCTAGCAGATAATTCATCATGATTTGGTGAAAAGGATGGGCATTGAAAAGCACCTAGTCACACAGCCTATTGAGAAACCGGTCATGGTGAGCCACAACCACCAATCAAAGGAGAAGGATCTACGGCGGATGTAAGAAATTGGGGGCACACATTGGCAAACTTGTACGCACTGATATTGTTGGTTGTGGAATTTTGTAAAGCAAAATACGGTAAGGAACGTGAAGAATAGAAGCATTGCATCAAGGAGGATAAACCGTGAAATCGTAAGCCAAGCAACATCTGTCTCAAATCAGACAGGGAGTCAAAGACAATAAGGGAGACTTACCGCAAAGGACCATAAGTGCCGTTAAATGACATGCCCAGGCACTCATGCCCAGCTCGACAGCGGTATACCAGCCCAAAGGCACCATAGCCACTCCAAACGTCGCCAACATGACTCTCATTGCAACATACGGCACCTGTTGAGGATAGACCTCACCACTCTTGAACTCAAAACTACCATCGTAGCCTGCCAGCAGGCCAGCAAGACCGACAAGCATCTTGCCGAGAGGCGGGTGAACGTCAAAGTAGAACTCGCGTTTGAGGTAGTGTGAACCAAATTTGCCAAAATGAGCCTCGTCCCAGACGACAACGTTGGAGGCACCGATTTTGTGGAAACGTGTCCAACATGAAAGTAGTGTATAGATGATGGGAGCGACATGCTCCATGTTTTGCATCACAAATTCGCGCTGCAATCCTGTCAGCCATGTCTGAAACAGCCAGAAGACCGAGCACATACAATGGTAGTCGGCGGCGGCGACGGTGGTTGGGGCATTCGCCCACCGCCGATATGTGGCCTGGGACGATTCTTGCCAGCCTTATTGTAGACGCCCTTGCCCTCATCATCATTGTCGTAGTCGGGTGGGTCTTGATGGTCGTCGTGGAAGGCTGGGACACGGACACGTCTGCGCGCCTTTTCGTCGGTCATGGAGGAATGATACAAAGGAAGAGTAGAGTCAACGTCTGACTGGCGTGGATAGTTTATATGGTCGTGGTCCGCAAAGTCGACGGCGACAGCACTGGGCCGCATTCACAGCAAGTCAGTGTATGTTCTCTCGTCAATGTATGTTTTTTTTTGTTGCCGTTGGAGGGTTATGCGGGAAGGCACATGATCGATCGTTTTGCCACGTATGGATCACTGCTCAACGGTTGTCATCAAAAAAATTACATTAACTCAAGTACTAGGAAATGGTCTCTACAATGAGCCAACGAGACGAGTTGAGCACAGAAGTTATCGACCCTGATATGTACAAGTTTCCAGCATATACAATCCTTCAAATGGACAACAAGGACAAAGCACTCTTAAAAATACTGTTAGGCGAATACTCTCAACATGTAATATATTCATTTTCCAACTGTGTAAATCAAATACATTGCAAATACATTGTTCCCTAAGACAAACCTAGGACGGGAACCAAACCGAACTAGTAGATTAATGTGAGCACGACATCTTGTAATTGTAACGAGAAGTTTATGTTTTGGGATGTGGCTGATGAACCGGACATATTCAAAAGCAATCGAAGGAAAAACCTCTTTTGAATATATCGTGGTTGCTATTATCAATCAAATATGTGGATGTTACAGGTGGAAAAATCACTAGTCAACTCGCTGGGCAGGCTTGTGTTGGATGACTATATTAATATGTAACATTGGACATGACTGGACATGATGGTTATTGACTGCAGAATTCCATCACAAAGGTGATTGGGTTTGGTTATATATCATTTGGGACTGTTGCTGGGTGTTGCGAGGGTGTTGCGTTCGAGATTGAGGGTCTCGTGATTGTGCATTGAGTTATTGTAAGCTCATGATACTTTTTCAGGAACAAGCAATTCTCGTTCTAAGACATATAGGGATTATTCAAGGGCATGGATAGGCATTATCTACTATCCAAAGGACTGAACGTCATCGGACTTACGAGGGGACGGACTAAAGTTATTCCCATTCCCCACCCTAATCCAGAAATGGATATAATGCTGTAAGGAATGCTGTAAAGGCAGTTAGGACATTACATGGTAAGTTAATAAGAAATAAAATTACAGTCGCAGAAGGGTAATCTACGATGGGGGAGAACCTAGCCAGGAAGGTTGACATTCAACTTGTTGACCAAAATCTCAAATAACTGATTCGATAACTCATAGGGATCATTTCCGTTGGATCGATTGCCGAGTGCAACGGCGGCTGATATCGGCTCATTGTTGGACATAAAGGCACATTTATTTACTTGGCTGCCATGAGGATTTCTGTGATCCCCCCTTCATCCCAACAATTCATCGTATGGCCCGCCTCTCCCCACCGAGAGCTGGACATCCCTCTCCAACCTCCACGATAGTAGAAATGTCCAGAAATTCAAGAAAAAAAGATCTTGAAGGGGCAGACTTCGATGGCCATCCAGACGATATCGATCATGATGATTATCCAGATGGCGGGCTGAAAGCGTGGTTAGTTGTACTCGGGGTATGTGTCTGAACTTGAATCAATTATTTGGCGTGCCAGTATTCATCGGACTGGTTCATCCAAAAGGCAGGGTGCTGTACATTCGCAACGTGAGTATACATTGCGCCCTCAATCATGTAGTCTCATAAAATGGTAGTTTTGGTTTCGTGAATGCATGGGGGGTAAGTCACTGTCGGTCATAGGATCGATCAGCCTCCTTGATCCCCTCGGCAGGTATTCCAGTCATACTATGAAACGTCCGTATTACGAGATTCTTCTCCTTCCCAGATGTGAGTGCATTGTTTTGAGTCATGTTTATGGTTTTGACGATATGATTTCTAAAGTGCGTGGATTGGATCCATTCAGGTACGATCCGAATCCACACTTACTAGTTTATTTTTGCCTAACTTTTCAGGTAACAGTATGCGCTTGTGTTCCTTCCTGGTCAAATTATGGGGCGGATATTTGACTTAGGGTATCTGAAACTCCCATTTTTGATTGGAACTATCCTGCTTATCGTGGCTACTTTCCTTGTTGCCGAATGTCATACTTATTGGCAGTTCTTATTATGCCAAGGACTCGCTGTTGGAGTATGTTCCCTTTATGTGATTGCTTTCTGCCTTCAGGATTTCTCATGACATCTAACAGGTGGCATGTGGAATGTGCTTTGGGCCAACGCTGAGCATTATCGGTCACTGGTTCAAGAGAAGGCGTGGCATTGCGTTGGGCTTCTCAGCCACTGGATCGTCGTTAGGCGGAACAATTTTCCCAATAGTTGCTCGTAACCTCATACGACTTGTCGGGTGTGTGAAATTTCTGATTGTACCTTTCTTTTCGGGAGCTCATTCCTTGCAGGTTTCCATGGACGATGCGCATTATTGCTTTTATTTTACTGTTTATGCTCGGTATCTCTAACATTGTGCTGGATCGACGGTTGCCTCCCAAGAACGTACCTGGCGGACTGTTCAATTACCGAGCTTTCAAGCTGCCTTCATTCACAATTTACTGTTTGGCCAACACCATGGCATTTCTCGGCATTTACACTGGTACGTTTGTCTTGCGCTAATCCTTTAAACCCGAAAAATCAAATTGCAATAGTTCTTACTTATATCGACGTCAGCGCTATTGCTGTTGGTATATCCCCCGACTTTTCATTTTATCTCGTGAGCATAGCAAATGCAAGTTCAGGGGTGGGCCGAATCTTGACAGGCGTTACGGCTGACAGATTTGGTATGAGATTTTTTCCTCTAACTGTTGCGATTGTGATTTGACTTCACTTCGGTAGGCCCTGTGAACGTGATGGCGCCAATGATGGCCGGCGTCGCTATAATGACATTTGCATGGCCCTACGCAGTCACGAAAAATTCGTTGATCGCTGTTGCAGTCATCTATGGGTAATTTTCTGTTCTTGATCACAATCATACCAGACAATGTATATTTGATTCCAGATTTTCGGTTTCCGCATATGTCTCAGCATTCGGCATGCCGTTGTATAATATGGGTACGATTGAAGATGTTGGTCGACGAATGGGGACAGTTATGTTTTTCGCAGCCCTGGGGGCTTTAGCAGGTCCCCCTATTTCTGGGGCTATCAATGCTTCAACTGGGAGCATTAAGGCTGTCAGTTACTTTGCTGGTAATGATTCGTAGTCTTGTCCCATTTGTTTTGCGATGTTCACGGATATTTATTAGGAAGCACCGTCCTTCTAGCCGTGATCATGATGTGGATCACTCGCTACTTGCTACTGAAGAAGTTTTTGGGCAAGTTCTAAACGTTCGCCATCTTTCTGTTCCTCTTCTTCTCCATAAACTAGATTCCCATACACGCATTTCTCTACTTTTAGATTGACAAGATCTTGATGGTCTAGATACCGAAACACTTCGGGGTTTATTGTCCCTTCGCACCTCTTTTGATGACATTCATGTGGATCTTGTACAACTATCTAGATATTACAATAACAGTACCCTTATTGCCAAAGCGGTAATTATCAGTTGAGGTGTACCGCCGCAGCGTAAAAATAACTTGAGGCACATCGACAATCATCGCACTAAATCTCTGTACAGCCCACACAGCTTGGTGCACCAGCGCAGAGCCGCATTTGTTCCTTTGTACCCCCGCACTAGCCATGATGATCAATCAAGATCTCTAGACTAGAAGGTACACCTGGTCTCGACCACGCTGATGGTATGCCCAGATCATGCAAGTATATATGGGCTGTGGTGCTGATAATGACGCCATTGTAGTTTGCGAACTGGCTCCCAAAGATAGATGCATCCAAGTTCCATTACGTCTTTGGGAGACTAAAGCATAGCCTTCAGAATCCTCTTCGCTATCTCACCCCTGATGTGCTATCACAAGCACAGTACTAGCTGAGAACACGATGGCTCATTCACTTCGTGTAGTCTAGTGTAGAACAAATTGTGACTGGTCGATGTAAATACTACTCATGGGTCTGTACGGACAAAACCAAACATGCACCGCTTTCTTCACCAGACTTGTTTACCACGGCTGCTCACTCTGACTACCATAACAGTTGTAATGTAGGTGAATGAGTCTAATGATTTGTGGAGGGATTGAATTAAAGCTAGATTCATGGCATGGTGTGCATCTGGTACGCACCTGATAATTTTCGGTAAAAAATGCTGTGTTCAGGCTGCGGAACAGATCCCTCGCAGGTGCGAGGTAGGCGAGCGGGCCCGAATATAGGAGACATGTTTGTACGGTGTAAGAATATTTCCTTCCGATCGTTGGACATCATAAATTGATAGTGTCAAGGCGTCAACAAATTTGAACCCTGGTGTTCTTGGACTTTTGCCTCATTTTCCAGAATATTTGATCGTTTAACGAAAGCTAACTCTTGACAATGCTCTCTTCAATGCTCCAGAGACTTAGGACCTTTCAAAAAGGAGTTACAGGGGGTAGCAGGCAATTATTATATGTTGATTTGACAGATTAAATTGCGAGTTCGTCGGTGAGAAGGTAGTTGAAACAGGGACAAGTAGACAGTTGTCATGAAGCCAAAGACAGAGTTTCACTCTCGGAGAGACAGGAAGATAAGTTTCGCCCTGTTCGGTATGGAGATCAGGTCCAGTCTTCGGCAATCCGAACGGCCCTGGATCTGACAAGCCCACTCATTTAGGCTGCAGTCATGAAACCATGACTGTATGATCTCGGATGAGACAATGTTGTCAAGACAATGACTTGCCTCTCATACTACTTGAAAAATTCAATACCCTCCTCCGGGTTTTGTCCGAACCTGGAAGTACGTTGAGGATTATTTGAGCTTAGACGGCAGAACTCTTGTTGTTGCAGCGGTTCAGGCGGAGTTCAAAGATCACGGAGATTTCCGGTAAAGCTGTGAACGTAAAAATGTTCATGGTCCTCAGTTGAGGATCACCATCAACGGCCTCTGACTATCCCAACTGATCTACTTGTGAACTTATTTTTCGAGCATCGTCTAACGGATCTTTGACGTACCGATAAGAAGCAATTCATGTCAGCGTATGCACAATCGCTTCAAAAATTTGCCGACTGGCCTTCTCATCTTTGGTTCACAGAGAAGAATTTCAAGATGTCCTCGAGAACGAGATTGAGTCCAATTGGGACCAAGTCGTAGATAAGTGCGTGTGATCTCGTATCGTTGCGACTGAGCATCGCCTAATCTGTCACTGCGCCTCCTTAGCTTCGATAACATGGACTTGAAGCCAGAACTCCTTCGTGGAATCTATGCTTACGGGTGAGTAATCGACTGATATGATATGGTGTCTCCTGACATGTATTTTTTTGCAGTTTTGAGCGTCCTTCTGCCATTCAACAACGTGCTATCGTTCCTGTCGTGAAAGGCCACGACGTTATTGCCCAGGCGCAGTCTGGCACAGGAAAGACAGCTACTTTCTCTATCTCCATCCTCCAACAAGTGAGTCCGTACATATTGGATGTGCTGAGCGCATGTGAATGTTTGTTTCGTGATTTAGCTCGATAAAAATATTAAAGGGACCCAAGCATTGATTCTTGCGCCCACCCGTGAACTTGCTCAGCAAATCCAAAAAGTCGTCATCGCCTTAGGCGACTACATGAACATTGAGTGCCATGCATGCGTTGGTGGGACTAACGTTCGTGAGGACATGGCTAAACTCCAGGAAGGTGTCCATGTTGTGGTTGGAACGCCGGGTCGTGTCTTTGACATGATTAACCGCCGCGCGTTGAGGACTGACAATATTAAAATATTTTGCTTGGATGAGGCCGATGAAATGTTGTCGCGCGGATTCAAAGATCAGATATATGAAGGTGACTAGTTCAAACACCTCCCTCCTTTTCTGCCTTCTGACAAGATGACAGTTTTCCAGCTGCTCCCTCAGGACACACAAGTTGTCCTTCTTTCCGCCACTATGCCTGCCGATGTTCTTGAAGTCACTAAAAAATTCATGCGTGATCCCGTTCGCATCCTTGTGAAGAAGGATGAATTAACTCTCGAGGGTATCAAGCAGTTCTATATCGCTGTAGAAAAAGAGGAGTGGAAACTGGATACTCTATGTGATCTCTATGAGACCGTCACGATTACTCAGGCTGTGATCTTCTGTAACACCAGGCGGAAGGTGGACTGGCTGACGGAAAAAATGCATTCTAGGGAGTTCACTGTTTCTGCTATGGTGAGTCAGTCATACATTAGATAGTCATTTTTCCTCATGAATCCCTTCAGCATGGTGATATGGAGCAGAAACAACGAGAAGTTCTGATGAAAGAGTTCCGATCTGGGTCATCTCGTGTTCTTATCACCACAGATTTGCTAGCCCGAGGGATCGATGTGCAGCAAGTTTCGCTTGTCATCAATTACGATCTTCCAACCAATCGTGAGAACTATATTCACCGTATCGGTCGTGGTGGTCGCTTTGGACGTAAGGGCGTTGCTATTAATTTTGTAACCACCGATGATGTGAGGATGTTGCGGGATATCGAACGTGAGTTTGTTTTTTTCTGCTGGTTCTGATGCCCACTCATGATTATGATGTCAGAATTTTATAACACCCAGATTGACGAGATGCCCTTGAACGTTGCGTGAGTTTCTTTCTGGATGCTTTTCTTCCTTTGTTCTTATCGTCTCGTCAGCGATCTCATCTGATTCCTTCTTCGAGCTTCTGGATTTGTCTTCGTTTTCTTTTTATGTCTTTTCACGCTCATGACTGACTTTACGATCCATCTTGCCGCCCACGCCTTCTCCGTATAATACATACCACCAAAAGTGCCTCTAACTAGTTTTACTCCTCATTCTTGCTTTTTCCTGTAATATGTATGTATTAGGAGTAGTGGGATATGCACGGATCGGTTCAACGCCTACTTTAGGCGTGATGAGGTATTCGAACACTCTTGGACCCTGTTTCATCTAATGGAAAGGGACGTTCATATCCATATGGAGTGGGAAATTCCGTCAGGCAGTGAGAAGACGTATCAAGTCGAAAGTTAATGTTTTCGGTCTATGCAGGTATTCTTATCTTAGGCGGTTTGTTCCGATGACACAGCTTGGTTTCCGGCTTGTGACATTGCCGCTTAATTCGATCCAAGTCTGCACCGCAATGTGCTGAGCACTTCAATTTGTTCACACATGGGCTTTCGGCTGCGCATGCTCGAAGCATGTTCCGACCTGAAGATCATGCCTAATAGAGATTCGGAGAAAGTGAATGAATGGGCTAAAAGGTTGACCGTTTGATCGTCAAGTTGATTCCTCAACAACCCCTCCCCTTACCGCTAAAACTTGGCGAGGGTTTACCTCGTGTTTACATCAGGTTACCTGTAACACTATATTACATTAAGACAGACGGTCAACCCTCCTCTTCGACCGACAGCTCTTCTTCACCTTGACCCTATCTCGACCCTTTCAAAAAAGATACGTGGAATAGCACCACTCAATCGCTGCATTCTTCTCTTGAACTGTAAGCCAGAGCACTTCTTGGCAGAGAACCCAGTCTTAACAATAACCGCAGGCATTAAAAACACCATGGTTAGTCGATTATTCCAACCTTTATTCCATCCTCCGCGCCATGCGCTATTTCTGTTCCGATCCTTTGATCCTTCGCATTCATCCGTCTGTCTGGCCCATTCTATTTAAATGTACCAGATATCCATATCGTAAATCTGGTTGCCATTGCAGAAGTTTTCTTCCGTACTTCAAAACTTCCCCAACTCGGTTTCGGCATCACTCCATCAATTCCCTAATGTATAAAAGCTCGCTTTGCTAATCATCTTTGTACCCTTAGCCTGCCACTCACTCCGCAACTCACCTTCACCTTCACTGCGCTCTCCCTTCCAATTCCCATCACCGACCACACGGTCAACGATCACCAGCTAAAATGAGTCAAACATCATCCAATGCGCCACTGTCACGCAATGTCTCGGAAATTATACCGAGGCTCTTTATCTCAGACCTTTCGTTTGCTGAGAATCCGGCCTGCCTTATCCAGTACAAGATCACTCATATCCTTTCCACTTTACCTGAGAAAGTACACCAACCTCCAGTCTCTGTCCTTCCCGTTCAACCTGTTCGAATGCAAATACGAGTGGAGGATTTTCCTTTTGCAGAACTCGCCGCCTATCTGCCAACAACCACGGCTTGGATTAATGATGCTCTATCTCGCGATCCCAACTCTCGTGTTCTGGTGCATTGTGTGGAAGGAATCAGCCGGAGTACTAGTGTCGTAGCAGCGTTCTTGATGGCGCAGTATAGCTGGAGTCCTCAAGAGGCTATTCAGTACATTAAGAGCAAACGGAGGGTCGCTAATCCCAATTTTGGATTCATACAGCAGTTACACGAATATGGAAGACGGTCCCTTGGGCGAACGCAGCCTTGATAACCCCATCTCATATCAGCCGATTCCGCTCTCAGCCCCTAATAATCCATAACCCGAGTTCTTCAATTCGAAGAACTGAAACTTGAACCGAAACGTTCCTCAATACCATCCGAGTGGCCACAAGGCTCTATCTATCCCATCAGTTCTCTTGGCAAATTTTACATCCATGGAAATGGTGGAAGTTTAAGTTTTGTGTCTGCTCTGCAACCTTGTCTTCTTTCCTTGTTCAACTGCTTTCGTACAGACATTCAGGCTATTGCATTGTAACATACTGATAACCTTTTCCTCTATCGGATCGTAGCACTCAGCTTCTCAATTTGGTTTGCACTAAGTTTTCTAGGCATGGACTGTGATGTAGCTAATGCAGTATCGTACAATTACTAAAATCGTATATCTCGGTTTCAGATATCACGAAATCCATCCATTTTACGTTACTTTCCGTGTCAACGTGAGACAATGATTGGGTCAGCATATGGGTAAAACAATATTCGGCGACATGATATGACCCACTCACTCACCCTTGAGAGGGTAGGGAATAATTTCTGACAAGTTTAATCGCCAAAGCTGAAACATCAGGTTCCTGTCACAACCACCAGCTATCCACTCGGCTGCCAGACAGCAATTATTATCGTGTGGCGTTGCGACCCGATTACTGAGTGGCATGGACTGCCACCCGCAGCTATCATAAAGACAACGAGAGAGAAATTGAACGTCTTGGCGCTGTCATAACTTGACCCGGATTTTCCTGTCTACCAGGGGTGGGCAAGGCAATGGTGTAACCATCGACAGAATAAGCATATTTCCATCCTTACAACGTATTCAGGTGGGATGTATTACAGCGTGCGCTGTAGTACCCCTAAAAGCTTCAACATGGGATACTTCCTGCAGCGAATACCATGGACTTCGATGCCAGCTGACGGATCCAGATGACCATGAGGCTTGGTTTTTATAGTTACTCATCGGCGGTGTCCTGGCTACTGAGTTACGAGCTCGCTCTTAATCGGACGATCCCTTTGGTTCCTTCTGAGGTGCCATCGTTCCAGCCAATAGCAATCCGAGAGAAATTAATGTCGCTTGTTATTTACTAGATGTTTCATCATGCTTCGATGAATCCAGAAGTTCATGTCCAAACTGTTGAGCAGATGGAAGGTGATTACCTCTACAAGCGAGAGAATGTCCCTCATCCTATATTACTAGTGGTCTGTGCTTCAAGGCTGTCCATACAATCAGTCATCAAACGGTTTAGAAAGCGTGATGAGGGCCTGAAACCAATCATGAGTAATAGCACCAAACGGCGGGGAAAAACATGATCGGGCATCATCTTGCCCATTGCATGTTTTATATTACTAACCGACACAGTAAAGTATTTTGTGAGGACAAGGCGACGAGCTCATCCTTCCATTTTGAATTCCGGTTGAGTTCAATTACTGCTGGAGGGTGTCTTTACTCACCATGTGCTAGAAGGAGATAACGAATGAATAAAGGAATCTATCATGGCAGAAGAGGTGCCTTTTCCTGAAGACTCTGTACTTCATGTTCTGAAACACGGACGGAAATAATGAACACAGGGACGCATGCTTATTTCACATGACGACGGATAAACCGCCGAGAAAATCGTAAAAATAGAATAGGAGAGGGATTATCTAGCATGTGCATGATGATGATCCAGAGCTGAAACAAATTCTGTGGAGAAGACGTGTCTGGAGAAGACAAATCTGAACAACCATACTCCCTTTAACCTTAGAGGCCGATGACATCGGTAGACAAAATCTTCTGGAGCAAGTTGTTTTCATCTTGTCATTTGACATGGGTCTTTTGAACAAGTGAGATGGAGGAAAAACATGGGGAGTTTTTCATCTCCCGCCAATTTTGGACTTATAGATCAATCAAAGATCAATCTAGGGGTTTACAATCTCGAACTTCAAGTATCATCGATCCAGGGATGTATACAGTCTACCTCTAGCTTTATCATGGCAGTGGTCATATTACATAGCTCTACGCCATTCACCGTATCTTATTTAGGACATCACGGTTGACCTTGGCCTTGGAATCTTGTTGGTCATATAATTGGACGCAATCGTACTATTTATATATACATGTAAGTATGGCATGATTGTGATAGGTGTACCTGTGACCAAACCGAACACGAGGGCTCTGCAGCTCGCAAAAAATTAAGTAGATAATATAATGATGCTGCTGTATAGATCCTCATTCGCAGGTGACGTGTCCACGGCGATTCAAGTCTGATTTGCAAAGCGGAAGCAAGATCACAAGCGCAAGCCCACGGAAGATATCATCTGCAGCAAGTGCTCTGTTGGGAGGACTGTTCGAGTATACTATTTGGATTTGTGTAGCCTGATGTTTTCACGCCAGGAGACTGAAAGAAGAGAAGTATATTCAATAGGCATATATAAGAAATTGAATTGAACATACTCTTGAATCATCAAAGACGTTATTTTTTATCTTAGTCAAGATGTCCTTTGTAGCCTCCATGAAAGCAAGCTCGACATTATGTCCAGACTTGGCACTGGCTTCAACAAAAAGAAGACCTTCTTGATGTGCAAATTCAGCACCCTCTTCTGTTGTAACTTGACGAGGTTTGGATGGTGCTAGAGTAAAGTATCAGCTTCATGACCCACCCGAATTGATAGGAAAACCCACAGTCCTCAGAGTCACAAAGGTCGATTTTGTTGCCGACAAGGATGCATGTGAGATGAGGATCAGCATGCTCTCGTACATCCGCAAGCCATGACTTCGTATTCACGAAGCCTGGATGTGTCGGATCAATGTATGATTGCTGTGCTTCGGTACATCAATGACATACTTTTCCGATTTGTGACATCATAAACAAGGAGGCAACCTGCTGCGCCGCGGTAATAAGAACGTGTAATGGATCTGAAAGACTCTGTCCCTGCTGTGTCCCAACACTGAAGTTTGACAATTTTGTCGTCTTCGGGAATAGAGATAAGCTTGGAGCCGAACTCGACTCCTAGGGTCGGGTCTGGATTGGAAAGAAATCTCTGGTCCGTGAGACGAATAAGTAAAGAAGATTTCCCAACCGAAGCATCTCCTGTGATGATGAACTTGAGAACATAGTGCCATGTAATAGTTGACATTGTGGTGAAGAGAGATAGCCGTTGTACGTCATCAGCCTGAGATCATGATGCTCACGTGAGAGACGGACTGGCCCGGAATTTGCTCGTTGTCCAACACGACGACAAACACATCATTTGAAAACAGTTATCATGGCTGGTGCTTGGAGGGCTCATGTCACGTATGATCTCTATTTTCTGTCTAGATCCACAATCTAACCATCTTGCGTAGTTTCAACAAATACGCTCAAGTCGCTGCTCGTGCTCTCCGTTCTTCCCTCAAAGAGGAACAGCGCCTCGCAGCTGAGAAACGTGGAACTACTTCTCTGAGGTACCAACAATGGGAGAATGGCAAAGGTGGACCACAGGTGCGTCTCACTATTGTTAGTCTATCATAGTTTTCTCAGCTGTTCTCAGATTGTTTTGAACGAGGCCACGAATACTACATAAATCACCAGGGACATAGAGATTGTGTTGCGTTTGCCATACTATATCCGAACATTTTCTGTCACTCCTCTGCTAGTGTCCGACACGAGGCCTCAACAAACGTTTCAAATTAAGTTGATCGAGGTAGAATGTCTTGCCTGACGACGACCCTAGGGTACTCGCTGCTAGTGACATCCACAACAGGGCACTGCAGTCGCTCGCGTTTGATGACCTACGTCCCTTGAACTTTGTAGGACTCTTCAAATAATCAGGGCCTCTGTTGAGCTGTGCCGTCTTGTTGGACGTCCACGATTCAGCAGACGTTTGAAACTTGTGTGTAATTCGAGAGATTACTTGGCCATGAATGCAAGGGATATTCGATGAAACCTTGTATGATACACGTCGATTCACATTTCCAGGTCAACTTTCGCCACATGAACCACTTGTTTCAGGCCATTGCATTGACATCTGTTAAACAAGCCGTTATATCATCTATCACTATAAAAAGGCCCAAGAAAAATCGCTTGACGCTTCACTTTGATGATCATTCAGAACCGCTTCCACCGTGAGTGGAGGTGTTGTTCTAAGGTGTATAACATATAGCAATCGTTGATGGCCACCAGCTCGTGCCCACTCTTGTGAATGATTTTGTTTATGTAAAGTTTCTGGCCCAACTCAGATGAAAGTCTACCGGAGTCTGTGCTTTCGCGAAATCGAACCTCGTATTAGATATAAAATATGACTTCGAATTCAGAGAACACACACGATCCTTAGTCTGGCCAATTTCTGGATTAATAATTTTATTTGATTGCCACGTACAACCGGCCTGCCAGTTGAGGCGATAGATTCTACCTGCAAAAGATCGACTGCAAAAACAAAAAAGAAAAAAAATATATATAGAAGAAGCGGGTTTCAAGTTCAGAAATCGTCATATGAAGAACGTAGAGTGTATACGAAAGCAATGACATGGAGATATATGTACACACAATTCTATAAATCAATCAACCAATCAAGACAGTCCCGAGATAAAAAAAAAAAAGCAAGAGGGTTTGATGTATCGCTGCATCCAGAACCATACCCGATATCAATGTCCACAATGCATGCTCCCTTCTCACTCAATCACTTCAAATCGACTCTTCTTCCTACTATGCAACGAACCATCCAATCCACTCTCTTCGTACCCTCTCTTCTCTCCACAACGCCCACCACCACCACCCATTGATGATGAGATCAGTCCAGTCAGATTCAAATTCGGATGGGCAGAACCATGCATCGTCGATCCATCCGCATTCACAATACCTTGTAATATCATAGTATACTGTTCGTCTGTCAATCCCATCCCAGAAAGTGGGTTTTTAATCCGATTTTGTTCTTGATCATGATTATTAATATTGTCAATATCATCATCGACATCACGATCATGATTCACAACTTGTATCTGACCAGAAGTATCATGATGATGATAATAGCCGGACGATGACGGGAAAATCGACGATGACAACGACGACGAAGGATAACAAGGAGAGGAGCATATTGTAGTTGCGCCCATTGACTGTAATCCATTATTATTTTTGTGATGCCGAGGTGGTTGGATTTCTGACGTTGTCATCATCAATGTCGTGACCGTTGACGGTAACTGCGTCGATAGTGGTATATGTGATGCGGAACCTGAATTTGAAGCAGATGCCACGAGTTCAGCCGCTCCAGCCATAACAGCTTGTTCAAATCTTGGATCCGATAAAGGAGGAACACCAATGGAACGTGGAACTTGACTGCTTATTCGTTCAATTGCTTTCAAATGCATGAGATGTTTCTAGATATATCAGAACACCACCAGTTAGTTACTTCGCCTATGAAAAAGTTTTTTTTCAAACAGAATGTTTACCTCAAGCATCTCAAATAGGCCAGTCTTCGTGAACGGCTTCGACAAAATATCATTCATCCCTTCCCATACAACATCAATAGGCGAAAAAGAAATCGAAAAAAAGGAACATTCCTCACCAGACGAATAATAAGTCAGAATCTCATTCGGCTTGGAATTACTCGTCATAGAAATAATCGGCGTCCTATCATCAAACCGGCGAATCATCGATGTCGCAGATATGCCGTCCAGCTTTGGCATCACAATATCCTTAAACAGCAAAACGTTTCACCACACGCCATTCAAACGAGTAGATAAAAAAAACCCAATAACGTACCATCAACACTAGATCATACTTTGCAAAATTCATCTTTTTAACCGCGCTTTCGCCGTCCACAGCAACATCAATCGTGCATCCGTACACCTGCAAGAATTTACTGCCCAATGTTCGACTCACGATATCATCATCCACGAACAACACTCGTGGTGGAACAGCCCATCCTGGAACAAAAGTCGACCTCCTCACTCGCAATTTCTGCTCACTACCAGTAGTTGGAGCGATACTGTGTTTTCTTTTACGTTTATGTTTCCTTTGCATAGAACACTTTGATCTAGAGCTTTTGTTGGATACAACCGGGTTTGATGAGGTAGCTGACGACGGGAGTGTCGTGTGTCCTGCAAAAGCAGCATTAACAGGAGACGGCATAACTTTCTCCTCTTCCTCTTCTTCATCCCCCTCACTTTCCTCCCCCTCTTCTTCTCTTTCTACATCATCCATACACACGGGTCCACTAGATCCTGCATTCGTCATCGACGGAAGCGAAAGAGGCAAAGCACCAGGATTCCATTGATTAGCCGTTATTCCTGAAGTCGAGACCAGTTCATCCCTAGGCATGAGTTGACCGACAGTGTAGACTTGTAGACCTTCATGTGCAAGCGACGCCTTGGATAATTCTGAATCATCGACTGAACTGCTTGCGAGATTCCAGAAGGATGTTGTAGATGGAGGTTGGGGCTGAGATTCCACCTGTGGTTGTGAAGTTGGTGGTTGAGAGGAAGATGAGGACAGCGGCGGTGGCGGCACGGAATGGTTTGGCGTATCAGATGTATTATATATTCGAGTGGGAGACGTCGATACAGCTCCTCCATCCTGCTGCTGTTGATGTCGTCGTGCCACCGACGAGGACGAAGAGGGAGTCGTCCATTGAGGATTCGTACTCACGTCAAACGAAGACGAGACACTATTAGCCCTCGTCCTATACACCTTCTCAATCTTGGAAATGGCCTCCGTCCCCGACATCCCTTCCATACCCCCCGTTGGGAGCAACCCAGTGGCGTTCTGACCTGGATGAGTTGACGATAATGCTTCGCCTCCATTCCAATTTACAGATCCAGCGTCTGTCCAATTTTTCGCTCGCCTACTCATCTCACTCATCTGTATTAAAGAAGCTTTACCCACATCCATAGTCGGCGTTGTCGTTGACATTGGCACAGGGACAGAAGCAGGTGTCGACATGGTAGTAGTGGACGCATCACAGGTGGATGTAGGATACTTGGTGTTTATCTGTGATGAATGTTGATGCTGTTGTTGTGAAGTGGCAGCAGATTGAGGTAGCAGAGAGTTAGAAGAAGAAAGGGTAGATACTGATTCAGGATTGAATAAATTTGAAGCACAGCCTGTTTTGAGTTTTCCTATAATATTGTTTGGGCCCAGTAATATGAGATAAGGGAGACAATGAGTGCCCAGAGTCGAATGACAAAGTCAAGAGTGACGGTACAGATGCAAGTAGATCAGATAATCCAAGTCAATCCAACAGGGCACATATCCGTGGGTGGCGAGATGTTGATTTCAGTTTCGCCGACATCAGGCCAGAGAATATGTACACAGACATAATCAGAGACAGACAAAAACCGGCCAAAAAACATCGCAGGAGCACGTGTGGGGTTAACAGGCAAGAACATCGAAAAAAAAGGGTTACGTTAGTTGATTGTTGGAGATAAACAAAAGCCCGATCATTCATCGCTCATAGAAGTGCGTGCACACTAACAACATAGCACCGAAACAATCGAAGAAATGAAAGTTTGGGCGTATTGCCAAGGCAATGGTCGAGACCGCCAAAGTAAGTTAAAGGAGAGAAATCAAGCGCTTCAGGTCAACGTTCGCGCTCATTCGAGAACAGGAACTAGGCCCTTGGAAAAAATACCAAGAAAGGTAAAAATTGAAAAAATCACGACTAAAGCATTATCGCTTGAATGGAAAATTTGTTCCAGTCATGACAACTTTATGGCGTAGAGCAGGACGTGGTCTAGACCCGAGAGAGAATGAATCAAGAGAAGAGGAAATTATTAGGGCCTGTAGTGTGCAGCGCGAGCGGAAAAGGATGACCAAAGACAAATAAGTCTGCGAGAAGAAACGGAAAAAGGACTCACCATTCTCATTACCTAGATAATAGGAAGTTAGATTCTGGATGAGATCGTCCCGCTGAGCCATCCCCCTCCGGACTCCAACGAATTCAACAAGGATATTTTCATAATTCCTCTCAAGAGAGCGTATTCTTGCTCTCAAGTCATCGCCTTCTTCCGTTAATCTTCTGACCTGAAGTTGGAGCTGTTCAATTTGAAACTGATTCTGCGTTTGGAGAGCTGGAGCCGAAGCCAGATGAGTGCTGGCACTACCAGTACTGACAATGGAGCCACTCATGGTTGGTGCTGCGGTTGGTGCTGCGAGGAGGGAAGTATTTGGGGTAGAAGGGAGGGAAAGCAGGGCTGATTGGGCCTGAGCAGCGACTACTGTTTGTTGTGCTTTGCGTTGAGCGGGGACTTTACGCTTTATGTTTTCGAGTGCATGACGCCTGTCGGCGTGGAAATTTGGATGACGGAAAGTCCAGCTCTGGAGAGGAATGAGGAATGAAGAGAGGAGTAGAGAGGAGCGTACATGTTCCCCAAAGTGATTGTCATCCGTGTTTTTGACTTTGTGAAAGTCGTATTTGTTGAGCTGACGGACAAAGGAAGCAAAGTTGGAGTGTTTGAACATGCGTGGAAGAATGGCGGTGGTGAATTCATTCATGTCCTGGACGAGTGTGAATTATTTGGAGGAGAATAGGAGGAGGAGAGGGTGCACTTTGACCACAAAGCAGTCACCGAGGGGACCCCAGCAGACCACACTCTGGAATGACCGGTCCTCCAGCATCCTGCTCGACATCAGCCACGGTGCCCAGAGGCAGACGGGCAGGACTCACTTGTATAGTTTCTTGACAAAGTCCGATGTCGAGGGCATCGCGTCGTCCGGCGTCGCATTCATCGCGGACTCGTGTGAGCTCATCCTGCTCATCATTTTCACACGACTCTATCACCCTAATCATGATCTCCTCCTCCCTCGTCCTCTTCTCCTCTGACTCTCTCCCACCTTACGACCCTGTCCGTCTGGTCCAGACTCCCATCCCCACCACGCTCCAGCCACATGAAATCCTTGTCAGCACTGCCGCTGCGGCATTAAACCACAGAGAGGTCGGCTCACAGTCTCATCACCGGCGGTATCCTCTCATCCGTTTCAGATATGGATCAGGAAGCGTATGTATCCGGCAATCGTATATGGGTCTACTCTCGGTGCAGATGGCGCAGGTAACTACCCAATCTCCTCCCCTAAATCCTCATTTAATCCGCCTTTTTAGGGACCGTTATCGCATCTGGAACAGCCAACGACCCACTTCTCAACAAACGCGTTTTTCTGAACCCAAGCCGCGGCTGGGACAAGCATCCCATTGCACCCGAATCAAAGTATGGTCCATTCCATTTTTGGAACTCTACATTGATTGTGATCGACAAAGTTTCGGCATTCTGGGTGGTGGAGTAAACCCCCCAATCGGTACTTTCTCAGAATACATCCTCGTGGAACGCGATCAAGTCGTTCCAACACCCGATCAAGTCGTTCCAACACCCGATCACCTTACCGATGTACAGGCTGCTGCTTGGCCTCTTGGGGGTGTAACGGCTTGGAGGTCTCGTCCTTTCTCCTCTCACACCCAACGTGTATTAACTAAACTAGGGCAGTAACAGTCAATGCGAATGTTCAGGCAGGTCAGAATGTTCTCATCATGGGTATCGGTGGAGGCGTGGCTCTCACTGCTATGCAATTATGTGTTGCAATTGGGGCATCTGTATACGTCACAAGTGGTAATGCGGAAAAAATTCAAAAAGCCATCCAAGCAGGCGCCAAAGGAGGAGTCAACTACAAAGACGGTTAGTCTATTCCTCTTTCTCTCTCATCTTCGGTATCATCCTTGCGTCAGTGAATTGGCCCACCCAACTTGCAACTCTTTTGGGTAATCAACAGTTGGATGTAGTGATTGATTCGGCAGGAGGTGACGTCATGGTAAAGGTGGCCAAGCTGCTAAAGCCGGGCGGTACAGTCGTTTGTTATGGAATGTGAGTCTCCTCTCGTCATTGCTGATCATCAGAGTCATCATAGTAACAGGGCTGCCGCCCCGTCTATCCCATTCACTATGCGTGAAGTCCTGAAGAATCATAAACTACTAGGTATGCATCAAGTTTTGGGGTCTAGAGAAAGCATGGTAATAACTATCAAAGGCTCGACAATGGGATCTCGACAAGATCTCATCGACGCAACCAACTTTCTCGTTCAGCATCGTATTGTCCCTATTGTATCTCATGTCATCGATGGTCTTGAATCTGCAGAAGAAGGTTTTGAGATTTTGAAGCAGGGAAAGCAGTTTGGGAAGGTGGTGATCAAGATCAGAGATAAAAAACTTACCTCAAATATGTGAACATTTGATTTAGTGATTTTTGGTGTATGATCTCCCACAATTTTGCAGTTTTGACTATTGCTATTTGTTAAGATTCCTAACTAGATGACTAGCAGAAACTTCTGTGCTTCAACCTAACAGTTTGTCATAACCCTGTGACTCTAGGACCATGACTGTGGTCATGTGGAATACATCAGCAAAAGCATAGACAAAGGCATGGAAAAACCACCCATAGCATGGCCTCTATGCATAGGCCAACTGTCAAGACTTGCTTTGCTACTGGAAGGGTTTGGTGTTGAAATACAAACAGGGAATGGTACAAGGTAGCAAGGTTACAAATGGATAGTGAATACAAACATACTACACTACTTATATACCTGTATACTCATCATGTAATGTAGCTACCAATATCATTACCTACAGTAGCTTCTAAAACTGACCAAATGTTTATTGTCTTTGAATTAATCATCTGATACCACTAAAGGTGTTGAAATATGGTCCAACCTCTTCTTTCTTCCAATACATTCCTATCATTACTTTATCATTCTATTATAATACACTCACCTGACTACATCCAATTGGTATATATATGTAGGTAGACTATTGTTATACCTCAGTCATCTACTTGAGATATCTGAGGTAAGGGTATTGTTTCTCAAGGTGTCATTGTTTGCTCATTAATACTTGTAGTTATATTTCTTCAGGTGATTAATATAGTCATCTACTCAAGACATCTGAGTTATATTTCTTTAGGTTATAGGTCCAGTACTCTAAACAGAAAAAGCAATAAACAAGGATGAGCTCAAACCCACCCAGTATAATACCCAACATTATCATAACTCTTCCAAGTAGTTTACCAGCACTACTCCAATTCAATGACAATACTCTCTTTGATGGGACAAACTGGTTTGCCTAGAAAGACCAAGTTATTTGACTCTATGGTCTTATGGGATATCTTAATGGGTTAATAGCCAAACCATCACCACCAGCTACTACTGCAACTACTGTGAGCCTAACCCTGTTATAAACTTCATTCAGACCATAACTCCAGGAATACTTGACTGATTTCAACAATCTAAATGG
>Ga0153993_100044_pt1 | contig 37426 bp, 45 predicted proteins | sample TSNC077MetaG_FD_104706 | JGI IMG/M metagenome (GOLD analysis project Ga0153993, IMG submission 104706) | Attine ant fungus gardens microbial communities from North Carolina, USA - TSNC077 MetaG | ecosystem: Host-associated > Fungi > Mycelium > Unclassified | place: USA: North Carolina, Lumber...
CATCACGTTGAATGAGCAAAAATAGGATAATGATACAAACCTTTCGTCCAACATGAAAACTAGATCCGTGCAACAAGACACTTTGAGGAAGTAAAAAGAAAGAGTAAAAAAAAACGTGAAAAAGTAGAAGAAAAAAATCAAATCCAGAGAGCATGACGATTTATATGTACGCAGAATCAAGTGCTTTGGTCTTTGTGTGCGTGTAAATGTAAGAGAAGAAAGGAAGACGAAAGAATATGCAACGAGAGTGTGGAGTGTGGATAGATACGAAAAAAAGGGGGAATCAATCTTGTCAAATAGATATACCCCCGCCAAGTCAGGGTGCATTTACACTTCAGTCTCACCAAGGGAACAAAAGAGTAACATCCTGGTCGACCAGTACATTTGTCACGAGAAAAGAAAAAACGAGAGCGTGGAGGTATTTCAGAGCCATCAAAGGAGTGTCGGTACAGAGCAACCGCCAATTCGGCTCAGTTGCACGTACGAGTGACAGTATTCAATGTTTGCGCGTTACTGCAAAAAAGTCGGTGAATGAAGGATAGCAGTTACGAATTGTTTGTTCGTCAGCAGATAAATCAGAATATGTGAATAAGCTGGGGGCAAGGAACGAAGGAGAAGCCGATGTAGATGATAATACAGATGATATTGAAATTGATCTTGGTTTCATCGCAAAAGTTGACTGAGAAGCGAGACTTGAAAGCAATCAGTGGAGTTGAAAAGCACTCCCAAGCTCAATACGTCCTCCTCTCTCCTCACCATCACCCTCCCCATCAGCATCAGCCTCATGACCTGACGGCATAAGACTCCCAAACGAAATCCTTCTCGCAGGCGCAAGCCTTCGGACCCTACGCAACGTTTTGCCCCTCAAGTTGTCAGGGTTGGCACTAGCGTCATTCGAATGGCTTGCCAAGGGAGCTTTGCTAGGAGAAGTAGAGGCAACCGGAGAAGGACCAAAAGTCGACCGGAAAGCAGAGCCCAACACCCTCGGTGCACTACGAGTGGGAGATGGGGATCGAGGTGATTGGGAAACTCGAGCAGGGCGCAATGAAGGAGTATCTAGAGACAATGGTAATTCGGAACCAACCATGTTGGGGTTTCGGTGAAGGTTCTTGGGGAGTAGCTTAGTGGAGGGTTTGGTATTGCTGCCTTTTCCTGAAAATTGGACGTTCTCCTTCCTTTCTTTAGACGATTTATTCTCAGCTCTGATATCCCTCGCGGCCCCAGTTGCAGAGTGACCTTTCCTTGTAGTGATGGGCGAGAATGCAGGAATTGCCGGAGCAGGAGAATCAGGAGGGGAAGTGGCCCTAGTGCACAACGGGCTTGAGTGCTTCCTAGCCTTTTTCTTGTGGTGATTGCGGACCCTTTCCTCTTCATCTGAGGATGGACAAGTACCAGAATTGTGGCGAGAGTGTTGATCGGACGAATGCGCATGCCTTGCTTCTTGGGCCAAAGCTCCAAAAAAGGGTGGACGCTTGGCACCGATCGAAGGTGAGTCCTTGGGCGGAACAACAGGAACGAAACCATCATCCTGCATCAAACGCTGAACCCGAGGGTTTGGACAGATGCCATCGCTGCTACTGCTGATGATAGAAAGTGATGAAGAAGAGACGACGGAGGCGGGCCTGCAGAAATTGCGGCGCTGTACAGAGAAGGTGGAGAATGAGTTGAGCGTGGATGAGCTGGGGGTGGAAGGAGTGACCAAAGGGGGTTGGTAGGCACCCTGGCGCTGAGTGGACTGCAGCTGACTGGAGAGACTGGGAGGAAAGTAAGGCGGTGACAATGGAGAGTGACAACAAGACGGACCGAGCAAGATGTTCATTGTTGTCTTTGTCAGTTTCTTCAGCATTCAACATAAAGTCCATACTCGACTGGCGATACAAAGGACGTTTGGCGATTGCCAGAGGTTTCTGTCTACCGTCGTGGGTGTAGGAGTAACTGGCTTCAATTTCCATCGCGTCCTCGGGTTCCTCGGCGATTGAGTCGCGTTGATGGGCAGCGGCGGCCTGTTCTTTGGCACGGAGGCGGGAGAGCTCGATGAGTTTAACACGTGTGGCGCGGAGAGAATGGGGCCAGTCGAGGGGACCTTTAGCGTGAGAAACACCGCGGGCGATTTTATCAAGAAGATTTGAGGGGGGAACACCGTTGAAGGGAGTGACAAGGTGGGCTGGGAGGGCATCTAGCGTCTGGCAAAGTGAGGAAGAGAGCAGGAGAAAGAAAGAGAAAACATACTCTTGAGAGGAGGAGAAGCTGGTCCTGGCTCCACTCGCACTCGAGATCGTCTGCATTCGAGCTGTTCCAGCTGTCTGTGCTCTTCCGGTTCGGAGGGGGTGGCACAAACACGGAATTGGAAGGAGAGCCACAACTGCGCGGTGTCCGCGGAGAACCTTGAGTGCTGACAGAAAGGAGAGACGATGTGCGACGCGCAACAGGCGCATGCGAGAGAAACACGGCCATCGGCGTGCCTGGCGCGCGTCGAGTCTGCATAGCGGAAAACAAAACAATCAATCCCATCATTGCAAAATCAAATCCCCGCGTTCACACGCCTCAAATAATCACTAATATCTAGTCAATGGCCTGAACACCATCGTACGCAGGCAATCGCTGACACGCTACAGCCCAATCAATCGCCCCATCCACCAACTCTGTCACTGTCGCAATCACTTCGTCAATCGACCCAATCCTCTGATCCATGCTATCTCTCTCCCTAAAAAAAAATCAGGAAATTGAGCAATCAAATACAAAGGGAAACTTACCGAAGGGTCATCGTTCGATTTTGCACAGCTTTTGTTCGAGTTAATACAAAAAAACAAAAAAGATCGACACGTACATGCAAAATCAATCGTGACACCATAGGGCGTCCCAAGTTCATCATTGCGGGCATACCGTTTACCAATAGACGTGTTCGAGTCATCAACACGAGAAAAAATCCCGGCACGGCGCAATTTCGCAGCTTCAAAGTTTATGAGTATGCACACAGTAAAACCAAGTACAAAACCTACAAACTTCCAACACCAACGGGTCAAACTCCGAACGGGCACTCAAGGGAACAATCAAGACCTTGGTGGGAGCAATCAACGGTGGAAGCGAAAGCACCTAATTTGCCAAAAAAAAAATCAGTACATATACACCTTCTACGAATCAGGACGTACACCACGCTCAATGTCTTGTTCTCTGTTCCAGAAGCTATGCTCTAGCAATGTGTAAAGAATACGCCCGAGACCAAAAGATGGCTCAATAACGTTCGGCGTAAACTCACGAACTGATCATCAACGAACGGATGCGAGTCATCATATATATTCACTCACTCGATTGCTTGAAGACCTTCCGTTCAATAGACAGAATATCGGGCGTCAACTGAAACTCTCTCCCATCCTCTGTCGTGATCACAGTGGAACTAAGAAAGCAGACTCAGCAAGACAGCAACACTCATCGATCCAACTCACCCCTGTACAAGTTCGCCCCTGATCTTCACCAGAGCAGCTTCGTCCAACGATTCAACAATTTTCTGTATGATACCAGCATCCTGCTTAAACGTCCTGCCTAAATTCTTCCTATTCCACTCAACAGCCTCTTTCTCTACAACAACGGGATTCTTCAACGCTTGACGAACAATCAAAGAATGCCCCGTCCTCGCACTATGAACCGACAAATCATAAGCAGCCCGATCCGCACAACCAACACACTCCGTCCACCCCGTCGAATTCTGAATCTCCGCATCCCAACAATCCGCCGCATAATGCGCCATCTCGTTCGCCATATGCTGGCGAAACCGCAACCGCTGGGCGTCAATACCAATCTTGAGCAAAAACTGGTGAATCCTCGCTACAAAATATCCAAGGGTCTGATTCGCAATGGTGCCCTGGTCCACTGCGTCCCCGACTTTCATCCTCTTCGTCTCGCTACTACCACCCTCTTGAACATGTCGATCGAGCAGGACGATCTCAACATCGCGGACTTCATCAAACCTCTCATGGTTCTTGTTCTCCGGATCGACATAATGTTCAATTTCCGCCATCGTGAATTCACGCACACGGAGAAGACCAGCACGAGGTGAGATCTCATTCCGGAAAGAACGGCCAATCTGGGCTGACGCGAACGGAATCCGGCCATTGTTATATTCGAGCAGGCGAGAAAAGTTGAGAAAATGCCCTTGGGCAGTTTCAGGACGGAGATAACTAAGATGTAGTGTTACTTCACATAAAAAAAGAGATTGACAAGCTTGACGCACCCTGGGTGCTGACCAGTAGGCCCAATGCTACTGGTAAACATCAGATTAAACTGCTGGGGTTCGCCAACTTCATTATCGGTATCCGGATTACGAATATCATGTACACGACAGAGCTCTCCAAGCTGAGGCCCCGAAAAATTATCCAGCTTAAGAAAATCAACTCCGAATCAGAATCCCTACCATCAAACCAAACTCAGAAACGCACCTGGGCTAAAATCGTCTCATACTCTTTCACAGTCGTCTCATCAAGCGCAACAGCCACCGCTTTACCAGTAGCCTTCTTCTTCTTTTTCTTACCCTGTTCATCCTGAGAAGCCCCAGCCCCAGCCCCATCCGCACCTCTCGCTTCCAAATTCCCAACAAGCCTAGCCTCAAGAACATTCTTCACCAAATGGTCCGCACGAAGAACATCTCCCGTCTTGCTATCCTTCACCATCCAATCAGCAAACCGAGCCACATGACCAGACGTCTCGAAAACCGGAGCTGGCGTCATAATGGTGGTATCGAGCTCGAGCATGCCTTCTTCCACGATGAAATGTTTGCGCCATTGATCGATAATGTTGGCTTGCAATGCGGAGCCCGGTGGGCCATAGTCATATAAACCAGCAACGCCTGAGGGAAGGGGAGGGAAAAGTCAGATAGAGATGATGATGATGATGATAAAGCAAAATGCACCTCCATAGATTTCAAAAGCAGGCGCATAAAAAAACCTTCTATTCAACAAGGCCTCAAGACGCGCCTTGTCAAAAGGATGAGCAGATTTGGTCATTTGTGCGACCATGGAGGACTGAAACCGATGACAACGACAACGATAAGATTTTGTGATACGAAAAACCTCATAGATCAATTGCATCGTCATGATGCTTTGAAGGACCGTGTGAATTATCTGCACATGCACATACCTCCACTAACCAAGATTAAATTGTATAACGGTATACATACAGATATAATGCGCCCACGACGGGCGATCTAATCATCCTCGATTACAATAACATCTCCACCTATCTGATCATCACTAGCTCGTGCTCTCTTCGCAGCAGAACCCGAAGCAACGTAATCAGTGGTATCTTCCGCAACAAGGTCCACAACATCTTCACTCTGTGCACCTCGTCTTCTCTTCCTCTTCGTGTTCGAGGCTCGACTAGTCGTTGCAGTATCTGAGGGAGGTCCAGCGGAGGCTTCATTCTCCTCATCAACGACAATGACGGGCATAACAGCCTGAGATCCAGCTGCACTTGTTGAAGCTCTCACACTCCTCGCACCCCCCGCGCTTTTTGCAGCACGCCTCGTACCCCGCCCTCTTGGTGATGCTGACAATCGTCGTGAAGGGAGAAGAGAATCAGATGAGGACGACTGTGCCGTCCGGGTCGAGGTTGGTGGTGCAAGTGATGGTTCAGGCTTTGCATAAAGTCGTGTCCATTCGCGCGCAGTGGTGTCATGCCGCTTGCGGTCTTGGTTATACAGGGTCGCAACAGTAGGTACTGTATCGAAGTCCCTATGAGAGCGTGATCAGGGTGTAGACACGACGGCTTACCCAAAGGATCCTCTAAGTGGGGTCAACCATCGACATCAAGGTCTGAGTATGAGGACACTCACTCGGATTGGGATCAGTCAAGAGGGAAGATATTGAGAGCATCACTTTGAACAGGGATAAGGCCGGGGACCAGTTGGTTTTGAGGATATCGATGCAAATACTTCCACTCTCTGAAATCTGGTACCCATTCAGGAGATGAGAAAATAGGGCGACATAGGCACTGACATTCATATGGTATATACTGAGATAGTTTCCACAGCATACACACAAAACAAGTGGAATATTCCAATGAGCATTATTACCAAACATGACGTACTCGAGGGGCTCACCGGGTCTTGAAAATCACCCTCGGGGCAGAGAAACTATCCAGCGAATGAGAAGCCAGGAAACGGGGGAGGGCGAGAGCAGACAACAATGGAGGGCATCACTCACGGATAGTCTGCAGGCAAATTAATCTCTACATGGAAAACACCGCCTTCGTACACGCTGCCTTCTGGCCCTGGTATAATGCCCTTCCAGACATGCAGATTTCCCTCGGTCGGTTGAAGCGTTATACTACCGAGATCCTCCTTTTTCAAATCGGCAACTTCGCGATTGATACGTTTCAAAGTCATCTACGCCCGACGGTAACGGAGACATATTAGAAGAGTCTATTTGTATGGGGACTACGCACGACAGAAGACGTTGCTCCAGCAGGCATTTTGGTCGTGGTCAAAGGAGCAGGTATCGTCAATCAAACTAAGGCGCGGAGAGCCTAAATAGGGCCCAACATCACGGTTCTAGTAAGCGAGTAAGTCAAGCGTAACCGGAATTAGTACAAACGACTCTGAAGACGCTTTTGTTTTTTGTATCCTTGATCAGCACCCGCCACTTGGAATAGTATAAGGAAAGTGAGCTTGATGACACATGGCGACAGGGCTCAGATGTGAATGGATTCATTCAAGTTTTGTTCTTAAGGTATCGGTCCTCTACCAAAGATAGAATCTAATAAATAGAAACAGACAGCGACTAGGCAGAGTGCCGAGTTTAAAACCCTAAAAGTTTTTCAAGTTCCCGCTGTTGTTGATTCATATCACGATGCACACACTCTCGTGCAAAGTCAACCTGCGAAACAAGGTTCGCGCACGAGGGACTTTCCGAACTCTCGCATAAGTACTGAGGCGTGTACACCACGTCGATGATGGCCTACCTACATGGCAACAGGTGAACGTCTCAAGTCGTCACTCGACTGCGCCGACAGCCCCCCGATTACACCAACCATTCGATGGCAGCGTGTTGATAGCAAGATCACACTGATAGAAAATCTGTTTCAAACTGGTGAGCGCGAGCGACGACTCAAGAGCCCGTTTGCGGTCCAGCAATGATGGCATACAAGTCGGAATCAGCATTCCCATCAGGAGATGATAAGCCATTGCAATCCTTCGTCATTGCATACAAACCCACTGCGGCGCGTACATTCGATTGTAGATGCTTGCAAACTACAAAGAGGAGAATAGTCACCTGCCAACGTCAACCTATCCGCGCCGTGGGTTCTTCCCGATGCCCACTCTTCTTCAACGGGCTCCCTCTCTCGGAGTGTTTCCAACCATAACTACCAATATGGATGGTCGTCAATCAATCTTTTTCGAATGATGTGTTATAATTAGCAGTCGAGAAGTAAACTTCTAAGATGTTTATAACCTGTAGATGCACTCGCCGGTCGCTTCTACAGCGGTAGAACCACAACAAAATCATCTCCCTATCGGACAAGAACAATTCTTGACATTGGTCTCAGTGACGGCAACAATGACTTACTGGATCGTCGTACAGTTTCCACCACTGCCATTATTTCTCCTGTCCCAGAAACTGCAAATATGTGTACCGTCATCAGTGCTGCCATCACACTTTGATAGGGTATTCGCTGGGCATTTTACCTGATGTGTCCATTTCTGCCGGATCCCACATACTCCTGCCCAAACCTGTTAGTACCTACGTATGATCCTTGATGATGTTCCACTATCGGAGCTCAAAAGCTTTACAGACAGTACAGTGTCTTATTCCACTCATAGAAGTATGACATCATCGTACAGACTTGCGTTTTTCCAACTCCAAAGTCCAGCTACTCAGCTACCTGTCGCGAATTCGATCATTATTCTATATCTTGGAGCTGATCATGATACGTGAAGGATCGAGAGTTTAGATCATTAGGTTTAGAGGATCGAAACAGTCGTCCTGTTTCATCTGAATCTTCTCCTCACCTCTTGCTTGTCCCTCGCACACAATGGCTGTATTTTCTCGCCTTCTCCCTACTTTGGCTACCGCATATGCGTCCCAAACATGTAAATCTCGATTTCTTGATTTATTATGTCTAAATCGTTGATTACTCTCTTAGTGTCCGCAGTGGTATTTGTTCCCCAACAAAACGACAAGTATTTTGATCTGTGCGGCACAGCTGGTTGGATGTCGACCGCTTTCATATCCTTGTATGGTCCTTCTTTAAAGGCGAAGTTTTGGGATGGCATACAGAGACCTTGGCCTTCGCTCTCGTCTTTCCCGCCTCATAAGCTCATGTTGACTGCCGCCGTCGCTTTTTGGAGTCTCAAGCTTGGAGGCTTTTTGGTCATGGTATTCACGCACATTATGAATAGTGGATGCTTGCTCACAGATCCATAGCGTGCTATTAAATCCGGTGGGGACTCACGCTTTAACGAAATCAAAAAGCAACCTCTCAGGTATTCTCTTTCCTGGTTTGGCCAAGGTAGGAAAACATGACTTTCACCTTCGTAACTGAGGTTATATTGCTTACAGCGACTTGGATTGCTCTTGTCGGCCTTCCTGTCTGGCTGGTTAATACGTCGCCAGCTCGTTTAAGCGCCACCCTTGGCATGCGCGATTATGTGGCCCTTAGTATCTATATATCAGGTCTTGTATTTGAAACCTATGCGGACTACCAAAAGTTTGCCTGGAGAAAGGCGAAGGACCTCAAGCAGCACAATGAGAGTTTCATCTCTTCCGGGCTTTGGAGCATTAGCCGTCATCCCAAGTAAGTTTTCTGCATAATTTTCTACAATCTCTGACGTCGTCGTCCCAGTTATGTGGGAGAAGTTGCTGTTTGGACTGGTATCTCGGCGCTGTCCACTATCCCTCTACAAACCGCTTTTCCATCTGGTACAGTTGTTGTAGCTGCGATCAGTCCCCTAGTCACCTGGTTTCTGCTCCGAAAGGCAAGTTTGTGAATACTAACAAGGTTTACTTGCTAAAATATAATCATACCAGGTCACCGGCATACCCCTCTTGGAGCGTGCAGGTGATGAAAAATTCGGTGATAATCCACAATGGCAAGGCTACAAACAGTTCGTTCTTCTGTTTTGTCATTTCGTTTCTCATTTTTAACATTTAGCACCGTGCCTATTTTCTTCCCATTGGGCGGCGTCGAATGAATGAGGTTTGTACGCGATGATTCAAAATCTCGCCGTTGAGATATGACTTAGGCATAACAAAAACTCAAGCTAGTGTACCACTAATACATAATCTACCTGAATATCGATACATCAGGTAAACTGTTGCGACAAAGTACTACTAAAACCCAAGTGCTGCGAGTGATTCCGACCAATCTCCTTCATCGCTGAGGAATTGAGAGGCGTCAAGCATCCTGAATACATGAGTGAGCTATCGTCCATTCAATTCATGAACTCCTTACAGGGTATGTACAAATTCGAGAGAGTTGGGTAAGGTAGTGTTGAAAGCAGTGATTGTACCAGCTAAGACAGGATCAAGTTGGCCGACCATGTTGCCGAACGCAGGCACAGATTGCTGAGCTTGAAGACCGGAAAGACCAGTAGCAATAACCCTATACATCATGATGAAGCAGGTTTTCAGGTTCAATTTTCAACATTTGCGCACTGAATCGTCTCGCCCAGGACTCGGCTCAGATCAATATCCCTTGGTAAGTCGTCCGTCGAGCCAGAACTAACTGGAATGGCCAGTAAGTCTGAAGTTGCTCCGCTCAAAGCAGTAATCAAGTTCTGGACTTGGACACCAATGGTGCCATCGGTCGCAGTGTTATTGGCCTGCATAGTCACTAAGAGATGGTTTGAACGTCGACGTGAAGATTCCTATATTAAACAGTTCAGATACCTATGTTGAAAACGATTTTACGGTTATCAATGGAGAGTTGGTTCAAGACATCTCCGATCTGTGGGTTGGTGTTGGTGGTTTGCCTCGCTATGAGGGGATTTGCCAAGGCAAAAGCGGCGGTGGCGAGAGTCGCGATAACACGGAGCAGCATACTGGTAGTATGGCGAATAATTGGACAGGGGATGCTTCAGTATTTATACGGTTTTTCGTAAATTCTCAAGAGTCGCAGCGAGCTGCGCGCCATTATCCACGCCCTGCCAACATTAGCACCATCGCGCACACTACATAATATCCAAAAGGGGAACCAAGATACAAAGGACGAAACGGCTGAGCTCGTTGTGTCAGACTCGACCTGATTAAGCAATTGTTTCCAGGGTTCGGTACCAATCATGACTATCATTTGGAGATGTTTCATTGGTCCAGGTTGAGACTTGAGCTGTTTCGTGGATGCACCACAAATTGATAGGTCCACCGTCTAAGTTGTGCAAGGAATATCTTCTCACATTCTTGAGTTGCCTCCCATCGATGTGAACCGCCCGTGACACCCTCCCGAACAAATCATAGTCACCCAATGCATCAGCAATGTATCGGCCTGGGTACCCAAACATGTGCGATATGGACACGGTCTAGGATAAAGCCCCATTCACTGCGTCTCCCTCAGGAACTGACTAAGGTAAATTTCCTGGTTTCCTTTGGTTGGCGCTCGAGTGGAAAGAGACTACAATTCATCACTTGAGACAATGATGGACAAGGTGGCTCGGAGAACACTTGATCTACAATATCAAAGAAGGCGGAACACAGATAGTAGCTCATACCAAAAGCCTGGGCGTAGTCACTGGATCACCGTCCTGTACAATGCCCACCGGGTCTTACGTCAGACTGTTTATTGTAATATATCAATTCAGAACCTCTCTCTCAGAGAGCACGTCTTATGTATCCGAGTATCCCTACGGCACGACTCACGATTGCTGAGTAAGACAAATGACCTAGAGCTCTGGGGCCATGATTGATTGATTGTAAAACGATATCAAGCATTACTCTATTAGGTTTCATCTCCTGATTACCAAATGTTTCGTTCAGGACGGAGATAGACACAAGTAGCTGAAATGGGACTCGTTGTATGTTTGCATTCCGACCCCCCTCCCTCCCTTCTATATATCTGAACTCTACAAACCCGCCATACTAAACAAACTCGGCACGATTGATCTACTGATCAGCTGAGACAATACAACAATACAATACAACACTGAGAATCATGATTTGTCAGCAACACATATATTATCACGTTCACGTGAAGAAAAAAGTGGTCTGATCGTGAAAACACATAAAAGTACTACTTTGAAGATATACTTCGGGTTACTACACAACACATAATCTCTTTCTCTATGGATCTCGTCTTGCAGATTTGTGATGATTATGTCCTCGACCGGGTATGGGCTAACCTTATCCCTCTTGCCGCCCTTACGGCGTCACCAGGGCTTACTAGCTCACTGAACAGCACCTCCCCTGTCCTTGCATCATTCTCAGAACGAGTTCCAGCAAATTTCTCGATTTCACTTCATCATGCAGACAAGTTTGCAACCCTCTACGCGCAGACAGTCGCTTCGCAACCATCGATATCTCAAATGTCAGCGTGGCCCCGCGATTACCTTCCACGCCAACTAGCATCCCTGTTAGTGGTTACACTAATAGGGATCTATATCCTATATTTTCTGTTTGCTGGACTATCGTACACATTCATCTTCAATCATGAAATGATGAGGCATCCTCGTTTTCTCAAAAATCAAGTGAGACAAGAAATACATGCCAGCATGAAGAGTTGCCCACTCATGATAATCCTGACAATGCCTTGGTTTGAAGCCGAAGTATTGGGTTACTCGAGGTTATATGATGGGTTGGATACATATGGATATACATATCTGATACTTTCTGTACCACTGTAAGTATCCTTCGCATACTGATCATCTCGAATTTGCTCACGTTATCAAGCTTCCTCTTGTTTACTGACTATTGTATCTACTGGATTCATCGTTGGCTTCATCTCCCAATATTCTACAAGATCTTCCACAAGCCCCATCACAAGTGGATAAGTGAATTTGCCTATTTTTAATGTCCTGGGCTAGGCTGAACTTTTGTCCTTAGTCCCTACGCCTTTCGCATCGCATGCATTTCACCCCGTTGACGGGTATCTCCAATCTATTCCCTATCACGTATTCATTTTTATTTTCCCACTCCATCGTATCGTCTACCTGGGTTTGTTTGTCGCTGTGAACTTTTGGACCATTTTTGTATGTCGTCGTTGATGATATTGCTCGAGTTATACTGACTTCAAATTCAGATTCACGACTCCGATATGATAACTGGACATGCATTGGAAAATGTGATTAATGGGCCAGCCCATCATACGCTTCATCATCTCTATTTCACCTGTAACTATGGTCAGGTACGTAGTTGTCTGCTACTGATCGATATGATTTTCTGACCGGAATCAGTATTTCACATGGGCTGATCGAATGGGAAAATCGTACCGTCATCCGGACTCAACGCTAGATCCTCTTCTTGAAGTTCAAGCGTCAAAAAAACATTGATGAATTTCGGGCTCTAGGCAGACATCATTATTTTTATTGGCGATTTGCTAAAGTATTGTAATATTTAGTTAATATCACACAAAAATTTTAAACCATGGTTGCTATAAGACAGTGTCCATGAGAAGTGTCATTTCTACTGGCATTACCAAGCAAAAAGGTTTCTTGCTAAGCCCTGTGTAACAAAAGGTTTTGATTTGCGATCCTCACAAATTATCGAGCCCAGTGGGTGGTCACCCTCCGTTCCCATTCCTTCCGTTTTGAAGCTATTTCCTAGTTGTTTTCTTTAGCTACTACAGCGATTTCTCACGAGAATAAACTGATGAAAGGAAGTGGGACTTTCCAATTGTATAGAACTAGTGGAGCTCCTCTACCCTAGCTCTACGTCCTGTTGTCCGGACTATTACTTGGTTGTTTGTCTGTCTTATACTAATATCATGGCCCGCCCTTTTGCCACAAAATATCAGATATCTGCTGGGTTCTTTTTACGTGAGATGGATAACAATGTAAGTCATTCACTGCCTAAAACAAACAGTAGATTACGAGGATAAGTGGACATGACGAGGGTCGGACGTTAACGCAACTTACGGGTCCCAACGAAGTATGGATAACGAAGGTTGATCTTCTGATGATTCTGATGAGTTCACCAAGGAGTACCCAAAGATCTGTCTTCTTGAAAATTTGCATGTGACATTATATCCCACCCTAGTCTGGGAAAGCCGATCAATGCAATGTGTTGTGGTGTCAGAAAATAAAAAATAAAAAGGAGCATTCTCGCCGCTGTGGGAACAGGTCCTGATTCTATCAACAGACCGAAGGCTTCATATAAACAAGAACCGAACAGACGTTTTACTCAAAAGATTCTGGCACAGTTGACATGAATGGATGAGCTAAGCATTCCATGATGGTAGCGAAGAACATAAAGGTCTCACCAAGCAGAGTAGCTTTAATGTTATAGGTAGTTTACGTTTTCTCGCCTGGGAGGCAAATTATTCTTGTAAGATCTGGTGAAGGTTTAGGAATGATAAGGAACGGTGACAACGGTGATTATGGATTTACAAAAGTATGTTGTTCTAGGTGTCGATGGTTGGTTTGACCCCTTTCCAGGACATTATTCTGTTGGTCCAACACATAACGACCTAGCTCAAGGGTTCATCGAATTGCATGAAAAAGATGCAAAAAGTGAAGGCTACTAATCGAGTGATCAATAACGTGGTATTATTTAGTTGCATTACGCGGCTGAACGCTATCTCGGATTCGTTTCTTCCGATGGCATTTGAGATGGTTTTCACCAGATGGGACGTCCAATGCAAGGTCACCTAAATATCACTAGCCCGAGTTGGAAGCTTTCTTGTCCCCAGGATAGAGCACGATGCTATTGACGACTTTCTGAACCCGACTCGTTACAATCTTCTCTTGGAGTTAGTTCTAGCTGCGAACTCCAAATAATACCTGTCATTCAATTGGGATAGCAAGGCGCGGGTCGACGTCATCGCGATACGTTAATCAATGTTCAGACTCAAGATTTTACATTGCAATTTAGTGAAACTACTGCCGGTATATAAATCAAAACTGGAATGTCTGCTAACTGAAAACAACTTATGAACTTTGAACCTCACTTTTTATAATGTGCAATATTTGGGCATGATATACAGTATGTTTTGTTTTGTTGGCCGATTGCATAATTACGAACAGCTCGAACTCCTTCTAAGAAGCATGCTGCGTTGAGATAGAACCGAACTGTCCTGTCACTAGGAAGGAAAGAACCATTAGAGTAATTGTATTCAAAACATCAGACATAGAATGTCAATATTGAGCTGTCCTTTGATATCAGACTACATCTAATTTGTATAGAAGAAGTATTTGGCTGCATCAAAGCGCAGTGACTCGCAGGTACGCGACTGTCTACTCGTGTTTTTGATCATGTTCGAAACTGAGTTTCTTCAACTTCGGAAGCTGATTTGGGGTAACGTCTTATTTGATTAATCTTACTCGGAGTACATATACTTCTCAACTTCCACACTTTCCATGTGAATATTACCTATCTAGGCAGAAATGGCTAGAATACACCTTGTGAGTCCATGACACTCACTGTTTTGCTCACATCAGCACCACAATTTCTCATGGTGCCCATCTGACTAGATCTTCCTGCTTTCACCGATGATGGGAGAAACATATAGTGAAAATGAAAATTACCAGCATGTTGTAAAGCTTGTTGCAGGCAAGGACCTATGATTTACTCCCAAATCAAGATGAGCGTCGCGCCTTTTTGATGTGTCCCAGATAATTGAATAAATTATTAAAATTGACTTGTCTTAATTATATATTTCAAAGTTCTCTGGGCACCCCTAAATCTTCCACCTAGTTCGATCTTTTCGAATTTGGGTGGTGACATAAGTAATGTTTGATACCAAGATTGTTCTTGGAAGACAAGCTATTCGTACCCCTGCAGTGGAACGGAGATAGACTTATGGCCGCAACCAAGTAAGGGGTCCCTGCAGATACATATAAAAGGTGGTCAGGCTTCAGGTGGAGCTCAAAACTAAAATCTACAGCTCCTGTCGAATTAACCTGCCTTGCAACATGCCGCCCTATAAATTGGTCTGTGTCCTCGTCGCATTCATGGTCAAGACCGCAAGTTCTGCTGGTAAGGATATGTCCATCAGGCTTCATCATCTATCATGAATCCGTCACTTCAGACTCCTCTGGAGTCTCCAGTAGTATAACCGCTTCAGCCACAACTACAACATCAGCTCCTCCCATGTCCACCACTTCTGCGTCATCTTTACTTCACCCAATTGGAAACACAACGAAGTGTCTTGATGTTCGTGGTGGCATTTTCGAGAATGGAACACCTGTCCAAAGGTGTGCATCCTCTATAAGGATAGTTTCTGCGAGGCTCATACCACTTGTCATATAGTTTCAACTGCAATGGTACCCCTTCTCAGAATTGGGACATTAATCCTGGCCAAGGCCCTGTCATACTTAGTGGGACAGGTTTCTGTCTCGATGCTGGTTCGAACCCTGCAAATGGCGTTGGAATGAAAATCTGGCAGTGTTTCGATAACCTTCCAGCTCAGGACTGGTTTTACACTGACGATGATAGAATCGCTCTGACCAATCAAGGTATGGTATTGCATTTGCTCTCCCCCTCACAGGATTTGACATGGTTTTCAAGGTTTCTGCCTCGATCTTACAGACGGCAACCTTGCCAACGCCAATCAGGTACAGATCTGGAAATGTACCGATAATGACGTCAATCAGATTTGGACCACTAGCCCCGGAGGGTCTATCAACATAACTTCCACTGCTCTCCCTACGTCCACTGCTGTCTCCGCGACTACTGCTGTCTCTACATCCAGTGTTCTCTCCATGTCCGCTTTTCTCGGTTGACATATTTGCGCGTTGGATTTGGATACGATTCCTATTACCATAAATATGGACAGACATTGTAGAACAAACTTACGAGTAAAACAGTGGACAGTTGTTTAGTTAATCTGCCCTCCCGGTCGAATTGTGGCACTCAAAAGCTCACAAATAAATTACAAATATATTGTCATGTGGCAAGGTACGAAAATTGAAGATCGAAGAGATGTGATAGTACATACAATGGAGCGGAAAAAAAAGGACGATAAATTACATCGTTGAATCAAAATCTCTATGGCACAAAACTCCTCCAGAGGGGAGGAGCTAAAGACCAAGCTAGCTTCATCCCGGCCTTGGTACATTTTCCAGTTGAAGTCCCTGCACTTGCATTCTTCCGAATCCGCAAAATGCTTTCGATCTTGCCATCATCCTGGCTTGGTGTTAAAAAGACTGGGACAGTCTTTTTTGTAATTCCCAACCGGCTTCCCAGACCACGATATTGGATGAATTACCAACTGTGTGGAGATGCCGGAGGAGAGGTTCAGAGCGGCTTTGCGAGCATTTTATCGGATCGAGTCTTCGGTCATAGTGAGAGGAATAGCCCTGAGCTGGGTGAAGATGATGCCATGGAGTCGCGCCTGAGCCATAATTCTCCACCAGAAATACCGGGCTCTTATCCTTCCCGAAACGCCCATACAATGAGTCGTACTGTCGCTGCTTAAGTGCATGAGCAAGTCATTTATTAAAATTTAGATTTAGAAAAATGTATCCCGAAAACAATGCAGCTCGGGGACCTCACCCAGGCAAGCGGGACAGATCAACAAATTGTGAGTACAAGAACTATTGTAGAGCAACAGATGAAGAGATATCGATGAAATTCGCAGCCTATTTCCGGATTTTTTTCTTGACTTCTTCATCTTTACAAGCATGCAACATCACTTTATTTGGCACTCCGGGAGTCATACCAGAATGACCCTTGGACCAGTCGTATGATACGGCATATGCGAAGATACTGCCTGTGCGATTAAAAGTAGTGCATGAGATAGGACCGGACACGGCCTCAAAACCTGATTAAACAATGAGATAATCAACGTTCAATGAAAGGCATCAGAAGTGATTTACTTTTCAGACGGGTGCGCGCGTCCTTATCCCAGAAGTGTGTGGTTCCATCAGCTCCTACAAAAACCTCAATCAGCTCGAGGATGTTATTTGGATCTAAAGTAAAATACCGGAAGTCGAAAAAGTCCCATGAACAGGATGGAACGAGATATCGTTAACCGCATAGACTAGGGCTTGGTCCTTGGAATTAGGCGAGTCACGGCGGTGGCACTTAAAAGAAAAATTATTGCTAAAATCTGGTCTAAGTTTCGGATATGTAAGACTGATTGAGAGACTTACGATGAGTCGGACTCCTCAACGTGCCTGAGAACGATAACAATTTTATAAGATTTTCGACACTTTCAAGTTGAGCGCACTCACTGTATGGCTACGCGACCCTCAATACTTCCCACTGCAAATCCATTACTCTGAGCAGCAGTGAAACATGAGACAACGCGAGTTTGCCATTTTAGGGGTGATGTCATTGTCTGCAAAAAAGCTAAATACGTTTCTGTCATCGGAGCAGAAGCTGAAAACCTTGTAAGGAGTAGTGGGGTTGTTGAGATTAAAGATCTGTATGTGGCGCTCAGCTGTTCCAACAACAAGCATAGGGTATTGTATGTCAAATGAATAACATCTTTCTGGTAATTGGACGGTAGCGACGGGAGTTTGTGATCTAAGATCCCAGTACTAATGCGAGTCAGCTCAGTACATACTAAAGACTTGAAAGGATACCTTGATCGTTTTGTCCCAACTGCCAGTAGCCAGAACGCCCATCTGCGGGGTCTCGATCCATTTGACAACCTTGATAGGCGCGTCATGCTGGGCAACCTGCGTCGTTTGACCAGTTGTGACGTCAAACATGCGACCGGCATTGTCAGCACCGCCAGAAAGTATCTTTGTACCATCCTAACAGTGGTTTTAAGGCTCATTCAAGACCTCAGAAAAAGAAAACATACCTTATTCCAACAAATTGACAAGACAGGACCTTGGTGATGATACATAGCCTTGCCTTGTGTCTGCCCTTGATTCCCTACTTCATAGATTCGAACCTAATGATAAGTTAGAAACAAGGGGGCTGGTTATGGTAGAGAACACACGCTATTGTCCCAGCTCCCGACGGCCAGATAGTCGGCCTGGGTCGAAAAAGAAAGGGAAGAGATAGAGTCTGGAGGTGGTTCTGTCACCTCAATATCCTTATCACCAGCTGTGGATGTGCTCGTTGTAACAGAAGTCGGATTTGTGGAGAAAAAGGCCATATACGGGAAGGCAAGTCAGAGTTTGGTCAAACGAATACCGCTCCAAACAAATATCTGCGTCAACATCACAATTCCCACACCTTCCAATTATTTCGTTCCGTCTCAACTTTTCGACCTTAGGCATGTTTCTGAACTTGCATTGATAAAGCCTCTCACGGGTTCATAGTCTATAGAGATACGATGTTTACTCTGGGATACTTCGTCGACTGCAAGTGACCTCGGCTCAAGCCAGTGATTGATTGATCGGGGAGTATTTCAATTGGACAAGTTAGGCATGCGTGTTACCTGAGAATTGCCTTTTAGTTTTTGTTATAGTTAAGGACGATATCCTTGACTTCAGGTGTAAATCCTCTGCCGATTTTTATTCATGATTCAAATGAATTAGGAAGTAAGTAAGGATAGCTTTGAAGCTTTGTAACTTGCTGTGACAATATGCAATAGCCATCTTATTTCTGGGGTGCTACTTGGTAAGTAAGTACTTTGGGACTACAAAGAAAAGCTGTGTCTGAGAACATCATTGCTACTGAGCTGAGTCCATAGGCTCACTATGAAATGAGGGGCTGAACATGAGCACTGTTAACTCAGCTTGGCAGACTAGTTTGTCTTCTCCCTCATAAGCCTTTTTGGTTGCTATCTGCTGACAACAGAGATATCAGTGTCTTGTATGCTGCTGGAACAGGACAAATGTTATGTATGTTACCCGTTTGAAGAGCCTGTTGGTGTGGACTGATCAAATCTTTCAGCTATTATTGCTTATTGTGTTCAATCAAGTTGACCTTGGATAAGGAGGCTTCGTAGTCTAGAGGTACGATACTTGCTTTGGGAGTTCTTTGACTGCAAGTGGCCCGGGTTCGATTCCCGGCGAAGCCCTTTTTCATTGTCAATCCTTTTACGCCAACGGCGCAACACTTCTTCTGTGGAATGTTATGCATTTTCTTTTTCCAGATTAAGAAGAATCAAACTTGATACAAATATTACAGCTACAATTGTGACAAAATAACCCGACGCGACCCCGATGAAAAACCTATAAGTGGTCTATTCTATGGTGTGATAATACGATGTCGAGGGCCAGGAAAGGACTAGCCTAGGGAAGGATAGGAGCGGAGGTACGCTCTTTGGTCTCCTATTCACAAGGTGGAGTTGGCCCGAAAGTCTCACACCAGCGCATAAGCTTAAGACATAAGTTAACACATAAATGTCAGACAACATTATGGTCACCACCAAATCGAATGTATGCTGGATCCGCTTTAGATGTATCTGGATGAAGCTGTAGCCTACCCTCCCAAAGAGCAGCAGAAGATCTCGAGGGATCTGCGTGTGCTGGATCCGAGAGTGAACCTTCCTGGCCTCCAGTAGCGACAGCACCAGCAATAAATGTTGGTATCATCGTCATCATAGAAGGCCTAGTAAATTATTAGAAAGACTCGATAGATTCGATAGCCAATAAGATTCTCACACAGGCAATTTCTCGTGTTCACCACTCAGACACACAGAGCGACTCTTCCCAACAAACGATGAAGCCCGTATACGTCCTCCTCGAACATTGCCAAAATAGCTAAGATTGTCACGGACCAGGGTAATAGCACCACACCAAGTCTCCTTGTCAGGTCGAACAGATGGCAAAATCTCTATTTCCTTTTTGCCAAAGAGACCAAGAACACGAAACAGCCTTTCAAAAGGCTCATTAGGTAAAAGGCGGACGAGCACTCCCAACGGAAGCGATACAAAACCGAGGGCCAAAGAAATCCCCCACTCGCGTCCAGGTATTCTAATTACCTGGAAGGCATCACCCCCAACGAATACTATTAATATTTGTACACCGATCTCTGAAAGGGAAATTCAATACATGGACAAGGTATTATGAATCCAAGGACTGACCAATTAGAGTAATTCCAATAAAATAATAATTACCGAGCATCCCCTCGAATACATTCATTCGTCGATCGAGACGGCGACAATTGATAGAGTTGAAAATTTGAGCGAAGACGAAAGTATTAAACACCAATGTTCGTACGATGTCATCGTTATTAGTTGAGTGATCGAAACCAAGGATCCGGTGACCAAGAAAGTGGAAGAGAAGGATGATAATAACCTGGTATGTTGATTGAAACAGAATCATTTTGTACATATCGGTGGAGAAGAGAGGAGCGGTTTTCTTGTCCGGCTTCCGATCGAGCTGTGCTTCAGATGCCGGGTCCGTAGCTAGTGCGAGCGCAGCAAATGTATCCATGATGATGTTGATCCACAGGAGTTGGACAGCGCTGAGTACAGATTCCTCCTGGTTAGAGGCGAGGGCGGTGACGAAAGTGACGACAACCGCCGTGATATTTACAGAGATCTGGAACTGTAAAAACTTACGGACGGCATCATTGACACAGCGTCCCCAGATGATAGCCTTGACGATTGAAGAGAAGTTGTCGTCCATCAGGATGATGTCGGAAGCCTCCTTCGCAACCTCAGTACCAGCAATGCCCATAGAAAACCCGACGTCAGCGGTTTTCAGAGCAGGACCATCATTGGTTCCATCGCCGGTCACACCAACAATCTCGCCTATTGACTTCAAGGTTTCAACCAGGACCTTCTTGTCCTCTGGCGACGAACGAGCTAAAACCTGAAGTCGAGGCACAATTTCGAACCGTTCGGCCTGTGTGAGTTGGCGAAATACTGGCCCCTCCATAACAATACCACCGGGAGTGAAGATACCACACTGATTCGCAATCGAACGAGCGGTGAGCACACTGTCACCTGTACACATCTTGATAGAGACGCCGGCACGATGACACTTTGCGACGGATTCGCGGACACCGGGACGGAGAGGATCTTCAATCCCGGTGATACTGATCAAGACTAGATCCTGCGCAAGCTCTTCGTAAGGCACCTGGCAGAACAAATTTAGGAAATTCGAGAAAAGAAACATTGTAAGAGTCCACCTTTTCCTCATCTGAGTTCGAAAGGGTCGATCCTTCGGGAGGCCAAGTAGAGATGTCTTTATAACAGAGCGCAATGGTTCGAAGAGACTGATTTGCATAGAAAATCATGGATCGGCTAATGTTCTCACGTGCATATTTGTCTATAGGCCGAATCTGGACTGGAGCGTCCGTGTCAAAATTGTTATCTTTGTCAACGACGACATGATGGTTGCATCGCTGCGCTAGAATTTCAGAGGCACCCTTTACATGAAAACGATAATGACCATTTGGAAGCCTGATGACAACCCCCATGGCCTTACGTTCGCTGGAAAATGGGATCATCTGGATGACCTCCGTAGCCTCACGAATTTCCCGAAAACTGCGCCACCCAAGGTCCTTGGCGAACTGCAGCAAAGCTGTCTCTGTTTTACTTCCAACAAAGATGGGCGCGCCTGTCTCGGGGTCAACATCCTCGAATGCAGTAGAGTTAGCCGCAATTGCTTCGTTGAAGGTTTCCTGCAGCTGGGGCGACATGACATCGTTGAGTTTCTTCTGGTCTAAGGAGAAGTCCTCTGGATATCTTCGAGTCCCTCCAGTTTCGTTCGCGTTCGAACGAGCCGCGTTCTCCCCCAGCCCCCGCACGAACTTCGCATGGATGCCAACTGAACCCGCGACGACAGTCATCGAGTTCTGAGTAAGGGTGCCAGTCTTATCGGTGCAAACCACGGACGCATTGGCCATTGTTTCACAAGAGCCCAGGATACGAACCAGCAACTTTTCGAAAGTCATGCGTTTTGTGGCGAATGCTAGCGCAAGAGTAACAGCGAGTGGAAGGCCTACACATGAGGTAAGCTCATGAGATAGGCATAGGCATGCTCAACACATGCCTTCAGGAACAGCAACCACTATCAAGGTGACGGCAATGATTAGGATGTTAACAAAAGCAATCCCATTCTGACTCGGTGTCCTAGATCCATTTTTAAGAGTTTTGAGGTCAGTGACATGAAGACAAACGAACCGTTGGGGCTCTCCCGTGCCCAACTGGACGAAAAAGCGGATCATCAAAGCCATGAAGAGAAGAAGACCAGCCAGAGAGCCTATTTTGGCGATGAGCTCCGCAAGGTTATTCAGCTTGATTTGGAGGGGAGTGTTTTCGGCGTCCCCTCGTAGTGCTATCATGTTATCTTGATAAGATGAACCTGAAACAAGATATTACAACGCACCCATCATGATACGACCGTTGAAGCTTTTTGTCCCTACCGCTACTACCACATATTTGCCAATGCCCTCCAAAACCTTGCTTCCGCTAAGGATGAAGCAATCGGCGTGTGTTCCTGTTTCAGTTCTCATATTTTCAAGCATTTCGTCATATGAAATTTTGCGGATAGCATCTGATTCCCCAGTGGCGCCAGACTCGTCACATCGAACATTGTGTCCGGAAAGGAAGACTCCATCGCATGGAATAATTTCGCCAGGCTCGAGGAGGGCTATATCACCTACTAAGACTTCCTATCTAGTAGTGAGAATAAGGAAGTGAAAGATTCACTATAGACGAACCTTGACATCAATGACCTTCTCCTGACCATCCCGTATGACCTTCACTCCACGCTCCTCTTTCTTTTCGTTCAGGACTCTGAACTGTCGCTCTTTCTGCCAATCATTGAGCGACCCCACAAAAACCTATATACGATGATTCGATTATTGATCATGCTGAAGAAGAGATACACACCACAATGGCAATGGCAACCATAATCGCAACGCCCTCCACCCAGTCGACCGGAGGTTGATTGGGTGATCGGGGTGTGCCAAAATCCTGAAAAAGCCCTAGAGCGAGAGAAATTGCCGCAGCAATGGAAAGGAGTATCTGTGGAGAATATGAAAAATCCTCTAACGATCATTAATGAGGTCAGACAAACCAAAACCTTGTCCTTCAAAGCAAGCCACATCAGTTGAAGCAACGATTTACCCGGTCTTCGAGGAAGGAGATTCTCCCCAAATACTCGTTTGCGATCATCAAAAGTGGCACCGTATGCTGAGTGGTCTTCGTTGATAGACGGTTCTCGCATATGACCGCTTGGTTCAGTGAGAGTAATCGCTGGGAGTTTTGATGAGGCGGAATAAGCAGAAGCAACAGATTTAACCGTCGCAGATCTGGACAATGATAGAGTTGAAAGGCCGTGGTCGGCACTAGTTGCAAGTCCTCGAATCAAGCCAACTACACCACCGAAGCTCGTGAGTGTATCAAGACTCTTTGGATCCAGCATATGGGCAAGTTGATAAGGTTTGAACGGGAACGGGGCAGGATCAAGACCTTCATCCTGAAGCAACTCTAGTTGGTGGGAAGTTTTGCCATCATGTTCATCCGTAGATTTTTCCTTCTGCTTTCCTTTTGGTCCATGATTATCAAGGTTCTGACTTTCTGTTTCAGAGGACTTGCGGGATTCGAAAGACTTGCGAGTCGAAGACAGTTGAGGATCAACGTCAGTAAGAGAAGTCGCGCACGAATTCACCTTGGCGACCAGTGCGTCTCCCATTTCTGTTACAGAACTCGCAGTGGTTGCATAACTAGGCCTTCTGCTATGTCCACTCGAGCCAGCATCATTAGGACTTAGGAGGCTTAAGGATGATCTGTCATCTGGCTGGTTATCACGAAGGGCGAGAGTAGTCTTGAAATTACTATCAGAATGGGTAGAAATCGTAGGAGAAGGAGGATATGCAATCGTCGACGAGTAGTCAGAGGGCGAGGACGGGAGCAAGTGCTGTAAAGTGGGGGATGGGGGAGAGAGGAGAGCAGTGTTAGGTTCAACGTCTATATGGGTGGTCTGAGTGGATCCTGCAGCGTCGGTGACATTGATTGAAGGAATGTTCTGGCCGTCGACAGACATAAATGGAGGACAAGCCAGGAATCCCAAACATGCAGTTGAATGCAGGTGTTACAATGGTTATATGTGGAGCCACACAGCCTCAATTCCCCACGCCCCTATTGCTCGACACCACGCTGGAAAAGCCAATCTCTCTTATCGTCCTACAAAAATCCAACTCTTGACTCGTTAGATCAGTGAGATACTGCCATCTTGCCTAAATGACTTAAGCGCAGAGGCAGCCACGGCGAGGTAGATTCTAAAGAAGGGAACCCTTGACTGTACAGCCTTCATGGAAAGCAGTTTTTCGCAATGTGCCATGTACAGGATCGTCTGAATTAATCTATCTTTCAAGCGACCAGTCTAGGTCTGGCGGCAGATGACCCAGGCTGTGTTGCCATAACTCAATACCACACCCTCAATTATTTTTGTTCATTACCCCCGTTTGTTCTCCATGAAGCTCCTTGTTAGCTCTTTGTGAGCGATTTTGAGCCCAGACGAGTCAGATACCCTCCAGAGCACGAGTCGAATCAAATCATAAACTTTCATCTAATGAAGATTCAGCTTCAGCAGGAACCACAAAGTGCAGAACTCCAAATAACTACGATACCTACTTTTGGCGAAGGCTTTAAATCCACAATAATACCATGCCAAGCCCCCCATGCTTCCAATTTGCTTGACTATCATCTCCAACCGAAACCTGTGGAATATTCGTGGCGATTTTTGGCTCTTCAAGTGACCCACGCGATCCATGCTGCGGGTAATTACATCTTTCAAATTTTGAGCTAGTTGTTACGTCACTAATCCAACAGTGTCGACGCGCCAAGAGACTACTCCTCAAAATTGCAACAAGTTCATTGAATACGACTCGAAAGCTCCCGGTAATGAATGGTGAATGTCGCACAGGCCGGATTTTGCATCCTTCCGTGACAAAATTCTCGCGCACTTCGGCGTCTGCGCAACATAGTCATTTCTTGAGGCGATGCGCAACAGCGGGTTACCGCAGCGAATGGCTGTCATCCATTCCACCGATGAGATTGGATTTCCTTAAAAACTCCATATTCCGATATGAAATGAAGGGATTGACTTCGCAAATTGTGGACGGCAGTGCATCAATCGCTGTCTCAGACGTCAATCAGGCTTACTCACAACCCAATGGAGATGACGATGGCGACAGCGTCAAATTGCTAGGAAATGAGTAAAAGGTCTACAAAATGAATAGAAAAGTAGTACTGCCCAGAGTGTGTCATGTCAGAGCCAAAATTTAAGAAACATAAAGGCGACGAACCTGGGACTCGAACCCAGAAATCTCCAGCTCGCTAGAAGGGTGACTACTACCGGAAACTGGCGCGTTAACCATTACGCCAGTCCGCCTCCAAAAACTGCCCAATTTTTGTGTAACATATTATTTTGTATCATGTGCCGGTTCGAAAATAGACCATTGCACAGATGGACGCAGCTAAAGTCTGATAAAATGCCTGAAGAGTATGGCGACGCCGTTTATCAGACTGCCTTGTCTACTCGAAAGCTTTATTCTATGTCTTTCTGCTTCCTTCTCCTCATATTGGTGTTTTCCTGTCCTTGGGTTTGAGAATACACTGGATTTATTTTGCAGTCGGTCCGAAGATATATTAACAAGTCACAGGTTTTTTTGATGGTTCGTCAGGAATGTAACAGAATATCCCGACTAATTTCCTTTGGTGATAGGGTATAGTGGCGCAAAAACGCCGCATGTGGGTCGCCATGAATATGCATGTTGGAAGCCAAGTTTACATACCCTTTTCTATGTCATCGTTCTAGGCCAGTGCGTTCATTCATTGAGCTTATTTTCCATTTTGAGTATCCAATACTACCATGGGGTATGGAATCTATGTCCTAGGCCTCGGAATTACACTCTGGAATCTCATCATCTCAATTGATCGATAACTTCAACGGCGTTGTTTTGGGGCACCTCAACACGTTGACAGAGTTGGTATAAATCTATAGACTCACCTGCTATCCCTCCATGTACGTCTGGGCGTTTTTGAGAAGAGGCTGCCTTCAGCCATGCAGTTATTATACACAGGAGTGATATCATAAGTAGGCGTCCACATCGATGGGATTCCCTAGTCGGTTTGAGCTCGTTAGATATCTGGAGAGTGATCGAGATGCTGTGTGAGTATAAAACTTTCCATACGGCATGCATCTTCTCAAACCTGTCCCAGCCATGCGAAGCATGACTTCTTGACAGGACATGGTGGATGTATAAGTACCCTCAAGATGATGATCAATGAAAAAATAACAGACTTCTGTACTTGTAAGCTCGCCTCTTTCATGATACCAAAGTTGGGTCACTTGAGGCTATACACTTAGCCACGTCCCCAAAATTCGTTTCTACAGACTCATAGACCAGAAGGTGGGGTTCAGCATCGCCATGGAAAGTTCAGAAGCATATCCACTACAGGCGCCCCATCTGAGCTTGAGGAACATGTTTCGGTCCGTATGTGCCTGTTATCTATTCAGCTTCGGCTGTTTAAAGTCTAACTGTGCTGTGTGCCTATTTATATCTGTGTTCGTGTGATTAGATTCAGATTTGTTATGAGTCCAGTTTCGATAGCGTGACTATCACGTGCGTAACAATGCCATAATTTACCACAAAACAAAGTAAAGGCAAAAGCAAGAACAATCTACCCAGAGAAACATGCATACGATAATTTTCGGTCTTAAGGAAAGAAAACCATGCCAGACCGTCGCAAGATCAGGCTTGAGGGACGCTTGGAATGACTCCATTAACATGCGGCTCTGATCCAGCTTGACCATCCTTGTCATCATTCTCCATATCAATTCGGTCCAGTTCTTTGATGAAACTGCTACCCCAGAATGCAGCTGTGTACTTTTTCACGTATTTGAACAGTTTGCGGTGGTTCTCTATCCTCGTAGCAGTATCCATAGTCACTGCCTCATGGATAGCATCAGCGACCTGCTGTGAATCCCATGGGTTTACAACAATTGACCCATTGAGACTCTGCGCTGCACCGGCAAATTCGGACAGGATCATAACACCTTGACGCGCTTGTTGGCAAGCGACGTACTCATAGGATACCTGAAGAACTGATTTAGATCCGTGACTCCAGCGCCTAGGCATTGAAAGACAAACCAAATTCATACCGTCCCTAGTGCTCGTGACCAAACAAACGTCACTGACGGCGTACAAAGCACAAAGTTCGTCGAATGCGAGACTCTTGTGCATAAAATGGATAGGCATGAACTCAACGGTGCCGAACCGCCCATTGATTCTTCCAACAAGCTCATTCACTGTCGACCGGAGGTTTTGATATTCCTCCACGTCCTGACGCGAAGGCACCGCAAGTTGAACAAGCACAACCTGAAAACAGGAGATCAGAAGTCGCTCCCACATAGGGCATTAACCGACTTTGCCGATCCATTCTGGGTGCTGTGTAAGGAACAACTCCATCGCATGGAGCTTTTGGGGAACTCCCTTAATGTAATCGAGGCGATCTACACCAACGATGACCTTCACTCCACCAAATCGCTGCTCCAACTGGTGGATGCGGTCCTTGACGGACTGCTTTCGTAGATTCTGACATCACCTTAAGCATGAGATCATCCTTAAGCAAGTCGGTGAATTGTCAGTGAATCCTCACGTCAATGAAAGAGTCCGGCTCTATCCCAATGGGGAATGTTCCAACGTGGGCAAGGCGACCTTCAAATTCTACCCCGTTCGGCATCGTCGGAAGGCCAAGGATACGTGTACAGGACGAAAGGAAGTGTCGTGCATAATCGTAGGTGTGGAAGCCGATAAGGTCACAATAGAGAACACCATACAAAATTTCACGGCGGACTGGAAGGGTTCTGCGCAATAGTGAAAGACGAAAAGATCCGTATCAATCTTGACATACCTGTAGATTTCACTACTAGGGAACGGTGTGTGCAGGAAGAACCCGATTTTGATCCCAGGAATGCTGGCTGCTGCGGGAGATCCAAACTCCTCTCCTTCAACTCCTTCTGCAATTCTTGATAATTGTTCCAGTGTGAAGTTGTCGACATTGCGTCCATCAATGAGTCCGCGCAATAGCATAGGCAAGAGCATAAGGTGATAATCTTGTACCCATACCATAGCTCCAGGGGTAATTTGTTGTCGGACGGCCTCAGCGAATTGCATGTTTGCTTGTCTATAAGCCCGCCAATTCGCTTCATCAAAGTTCATTTCTCCAGGATGGTAGTGAAAGAGCGGCCAAAGAATTGAGTTGGAAAAGCCATTGTAGTGGCGATCTGCAACGTCGTCATCGAGGTATACTGCTTGACAGGAATACTCCTCCATCAGCCGCTTGTCAACGTGAGGGCGGTCTTTGAATGGGATGAAGAAGCCCGGCCAGCCAATCCAGGTGAAACTGAGCGATTTTTTGAACCCGGAGAGAGCGGAAACAAGGCCACCGGACGACATCTTGAAATGATATTCGCCTTTAGAATCCTTCGTAATGGTGATGGGCAGTCGATTGGACACGACTATTAAATGACCGCTAGGTTTATCCATGGTAGACAATGGTCAGTGATGAGAGTTGGGAGACCTGGGATGACACTGAGAGAGAAGTGACAAGATTATATAGGGGCAACAATCAACGCTGAAGGATTGAGTGTATTAAGCGAAAGAGGGGGAAAACCCAAGGCGCGATTCCGGATTGGGATTGATAATCGGATCATGAAAAACGTGCGATCGCTAGGAAGGCACCAGGAAGGGTCATAGTAGCCCATGAAAGCTGCTCACTGCTATATATGTAGTCAATCTACACGACAACTAGGTTCCAGACCCTATCAAATTTGCATCAAGCTCTTCTATCCCAGTCTATTGTCCAGACTTTCATAAAGGATTCACATGTGATACTATCCCAAATGGTCAACAACTCTGATTGGTTATTTTCAGTCCTCAAATATCTTTTAATACCCAATGCCATTGGAAGATTCGAGAGAACAGAAAATCATGCATAAAGCACTAAATCTCAGAATACAGGTGAAGATTGGAGCAGTTTGAATCATTGCTCCCATGCTTTTTTGAGTCCAACGTGTTTAGTCGAAAAGACCAAAGCCCTGGATCAGAACGTATGAGCATATTCCAAAAGGTATCAAAATCAACGTACCATGTCCTCATCGGATTCCTCAGCTTCCTCTTCCTTCTCCTCGGCCGCAGGAGCCTTGGCGGCATCAGTAGGAGCAGCAGCATCAGCAGGAGCAGAAGTAGAAACAAAGGCCTCAGGGTTTTCCAGATATTCCTTGATCTTTGCATACTTTTAGTTTTTGAGTTCAAATACCAAAAAAAGAGATACATCACCTTTTCTGAGCCATCGAAAGTGTATTCAGTGCCCAAGGAGATAGCAAGGACATTCTTGTAAGAGTTGACAAGGGAGTGCGTGATGGAGGCAAGGGTAGGATAGTGAAGGGCAAGAGAGATGCACGCAATCGTCTTGATACCAGTGAGGAAACGATCCATGAGTTCTTCCTCGCTAACATCAAGGACCTGAGGAGAGAACACGTTGCCAGAGTCATATATCTGGACTACGGTCATTCCGTATGTGAACGGGGAAATGTTCAACATATTGAGAAGGGTGGCCTCGGATGGACCAACACGAGTCCCCGCAGAGACGACCTTGACATCGGAGATAATTTCAATGGTACCACGGGCGATCTTTGTGGGGATACCAAGGGCCTGGAAGAAAGATGTCTTTCCTGGTTCCATGCCCGTGTTACCAGCAGGAACGTAGACATCCTTGGTAGAGAAGGCACCAGCACGGGCAGGTGCAGCAACTTTGTTGGCAACGATGATATCACGGATATCGGGGAGATTTTCAGAAGTGAAGACGAAGCCGACGTTTTCCTTCACACAAGGCAGGAGACGTTCGAGTTCAGGAAACTCCGATAGGTTAGAACGTATCACACGTCGAATCATGGTATTCTTTCCCATCAAGACGATACCTTTGCCACGGAGCGCAACACGGATCTGATGCATCTGGTTGGAACCGACATTGTCCACGTTCACAACAAAGATGGAACCTTCACGTATCCGTTCAACAAGATTCGCGGGTCAAGCACGAGCAGACTTACGATAAGTGTTAAAAAGCTCCTTGAGTTTCTGGGAATAAATCTCCTTGTCAGCACGAGAAGCACCCATTGTTTGTGATTATCTGCAAAGTATGGGTAGTCCATCGGTTTTCAGCTTCCAAAAGCACGCACAGATATGATAGATTGCGAGTCCAAGTTAACCTCCCTATTGACCTCTGCTCCTGAGTTCATCGTAAGTCGGAGAAACCCAGCGGAAAACTTATTACCAACCAGGTAGTGCCAATGGATTTTTCAAGGCAACTTGTGTCGAGGACAGATGATACAAGGGATTTTATGTGTAGACCCTTGGGAAATAAGGTTCAAACTCCGCCACGGCAATGACCTCGGCGTCTTAGTGGGCTGTCTTCTGTGGTCCAGGAGTCCCGCCCCTGACACCTCGCATCGCGCTTTTTCAGCGCAGAGCGAGCCGGGACTACTCGCAAGTATACCTCCAGTGAGGCTGTGACGTGTCGATCGTAGTTTTCCAGTTTACCTCCATGCAATGGAATGTTGCGATGTTGCCAGCTAATTTTCCACTCGCGCAAAAGTAACACTAGAATAATTTCTAATTTATGGTGCGTCAACTTTTCATGAGAAACAATGGTTGAACGATATTTTATAGGTCTTCATACGCAAAGCCTCGATATGCGTCTAATCCTCCGAAGCCCCGTTCACTGGACAGGCCTCGGAAACCCATAGGTTTACCTTCAGATGAAGCATGCTCTGCACTGGTTGATGGCCCAGTAGATGCTTCCACCAGCCATGTCAATAATGGAACAGTGTATTCATATGGGCCAGACAACCCTGGACATTGCAAACTAGCCGGAACACCGGCAGCAAGGAGCCGTCTGTTCGTTCAAAGTCATGACGAGTCGCCAACGCATCCTTCCCAGGATAACACTGAGTTTACCACACTGGACACTTCCTGTAACGCCTTGTCTCCACCTTTTGATCCAGCAGCTTCATTGGGTTCCACCTCTTTGAATGTATTCGCGGATGCCCTCGAGTTTGTGAACGGAGTACTCGGCAATATTACTTCTGACACTATCCTGCCAACCCATTTTGAACAACTGAGGACGATTCTGTGGCGATTTGGTCCAGATTTATTGCGTCAACTAGATGCCAAGGCCAGTGATGAGCTGCTCTGCCTCTTAGGGACAATTTCCGATGAGATAAATGCCTGCAAGTTCCACAATCACTTGGGACAATGGTGTACGAATTTGACAGGAAGAAAATTTTGGGAGGAAATTATGATGGTCGCAGAGATGAAAGAATCCCTGGGGCATTTGTTCGGCGAGAGGGAGAACTATTGGTCAATGAGGGCGTATTTGGAACAAACAAGAACTAAATGCTTTGAAGGTGTGTGTATTTGTGCATGTCTTGAATTCTTGTTTTCGATGGCTGTTCTTATCTAGCTGCAAGGCAAAAGGCCCAAGCATATTATCTGCGACTTGCGCTCACGATACGGTCAGAACCTGCGATCGTTGTTCCATATCTTAACAGTTTCTTCATGCCTCCCTTGATGCCTGAGTTCGGAGGTGCACTCAACATTCTTTTGGGTGTTTTAAATCAGCACAATCCTCATCGAGACATTGTCGGGATTCTCTGGACCGTCATCCTGACATATAACAATGTCCTATCTCTGGAGCAAAAGGAAGCAATACTTGACATGATGCACCTCCGTCTTTCCAGCTCCAAGCCCGGAAATTTTCGAGAACACACTGGAAAATCTCCCGGAATAGAGGATATTGTCGTTGGTTTTGTGGCTTCATTCTTTCCGTGTTACTTGGAAATGGGGACATCCCCTGTTCTTCTGTCATGGGCAAAAGACTGTGCTCAATCAAGCATCGCAGGAGAGATTCCTATCAATGACCGTTTCAGTAACCTAGTCCTGCTAGCTGCGTGGATTATGCCACAGAAAATTTCTGGTTTGCCAGATTTTCGATTCGTAACTGATGGTCATGATTGGAGACCATTCATCGGCCTAGCGATGTTAGATCAGGTTTTCCATGGTCGAAACCTGACGTTTGCTGAAGTCAGGGAGTTACAGACTATCATACGGTCCCTCTGGTATTTATGGGAAGGTGTTACTACCATTGACACACCAGGCGAGATTCGCCGGATTGTCGCGACTGCTTTTCTTCGTGCAGCTGCTCGACTCCGAGACAGATTATTGTTGGACTCGTGTCTTGAGGATATTTCCGCAGGCGTGCTGTGGAAGACCGCTTCACATGTCGAGGAGCCTGAGGCTAGACAGGTAGAACAGCTTTTCAGAGCTCTTGCAGAGTGCGTGCTGGTTTTCGGGGGCCTAGTATCGACACGGATGTTGTCCTTCCTCGGAGACGTCCCACACAACTCTTTTCACTTAGATTTCTATCTCACAGGGATACTTATACAACTAGCAACTTCGGATGCGGATACTGTATATCGATTTTACTGCGAGTGCCTTTCTCATGGAATACCAATTTCCTCCGAAGCGTCGATCTTTGTCGCCCAGACTTTGGCTTATGGGCACTACTGGGATCAAGTAACCGCATTTCTTCAGGATGACCGATTTGACAGTACCTCATTGGAACCCCTGCTGGAGACCATTTTACGTACTTTCCAAACGAACAGACAAGAAGATACGGCTCCTGCACTTGCCGGAGCCACTGCTGAGGCAATGCTGACGTGCTACTCCAACGTCAAAATTCCCAGCCGACTCAAGTATCCCATTCGCTTCTTTCTCCCTATAATGATTGCTTCGCGGCATCCCCTGAAAGCTGTTCAAGTCCTTGAGGTTTTACGCCAGAACAATCCAACCATGTTCTCTTATCGTTATTTCCTCCGGATCATTCACACACTTTTTCAGTATCGTCAGTTCACTCTGGGAGTCAGAGTCTTCCACATAGCAACTGAAGTGTTCCATGAAAAGCCGGCCATTATCAAGAGCTTATTCAGAAAAACGAGATATAGACTGGCTTGCGCTGGTGCCTTCAAACTTGCGTCCCCTCCTTACATTGACCAACCCTGTCTAGAGACGTTGCGTGACCATTTTGTCTCCCTATCTCTGCGCAAACCAGGGCGATCAGTCTGGTGGACTGTGCTACGATCATTTCATGTTCTGACAGCCTCACCCATCAATGGCTCCGTTGTTTTGATTGCTGTGCAAGTCTTACTGCGACATCGGCGTTTTAATCTTGCGAGGCAGTTAATTGCGCAGTCGTCTAGTCAGCTCAAGTCACAGGATATGACAGCGATAGGTAATACTTACCTCCATGCATCCCTCTTGTATTGGAATAAGCGTAATGGGCGCCTCATGCGACATGTATTGCGTGCCAAAGATTTTCTTTCGCAGAAGTATAGTTTTGTGGCCGATCGTATCACGGTCAATATTGTTATCAAGACCATGCTTCGCTGGAGAGGTCAAATGGACTCACGTAACATTATGTGTTTATTTGATCATCTCGTTCGAAACGGTTATCCAGCTTCAGAACGGTGGCATACTGCAAATGGAGTGCCGTTTGGCACGCCACCGGGGGAAGTAGCTCTGGATCTGTCGGGAATTCGTCAGGGGTTTTCATTCAAACGTCATGTGCGGCCTCTTTACAAGATGCTTATTCAAGAGTTGTTTTTGAGGAAGAATGCACGTGCAGCGCAGAGGATTATCGGGATTTTGAAGGAAGAAGAGGTGCTGGTGAGAGAGGTGAAAGAGCACAGGGAACGTGCACGTCGTTTAGGGGTGATCAAGAAGCAGCATGCCTTGGCGAAGACGCGGGTGAAGAATGAAGGGTAGTTGTTCGGCATCATGTATTGTCAGTTTGAAGGATGGCGCTTAAGTCACTCGGATGTTTGAACTTGGGTAATTATCTGGTTGAGTATACAATTTGCAATCCCACAGTAGATATCAACCATCATTGTGCAACCTGCCCCTGAACAAAGAGCCGTAGTCTAAACCAGCTTCGTCTGAATTTAGCCACTAGTCCTGAAGCTACTGCCAATTTCTTTCGTGTGCTCCTCCGGCACCAGCAGCAGCGACAGAGCCGTGCTGCAATGGCTAATCAATTTGAGATCAATTTGGGCTGAACTCCAACCTTGTACAGTCGGGTCTATGGGGGAGAGAGAGAGAGAGAATTCTGTATTTGTATACCGCAACAAGCAAGCAGGTGCTAAGACGTGGTGGGTGAGATACATAGCGGTACACTAACGACTACACCTGAGTCGGGGTCTATGGGTGGTGCTACTGGTAGTGGGCAGCCCAATGCGATGAGCTTGATGGGTATGAACATGAACACCATGAATGCAATCGGGAATGTTTCATCTATGATTCCTAATGTGCCTCGGACAGGAGGACCGACGACGGCCATGAATATGAACTATGATGTTCTTCAATCTTTCGTGCAGCGGAGTAATAGTGGGCGCCAAGCATTTTTTCTCAGGTCTATTGGCCGAGGTTTCCTAGTTTATCGTATCATTTTCTTGTATGATTAATCGTTTTTTATTCCTTATCTGTTCTATTCATTGTCTATATATGATTTTATCTTGGGGATCTGAGAGTTGAGTGACTATGAGTATGGTCTTGATTGAGCTATTGATCGTGTTGAGACGGTATTGCATCTACCACAGTTATGTGCCCAAATCTGTCTCGTATTATCTTGCCCTCAGCTGCATATCAGTACGATAAGGAAATTTGTTAACACTTGTGCTAGGTGCTGCCTAAATCTCTTCATTTCATCGTTATCGGAATCAGTATCCATTCAACTATCATACTGTTCTTCTACTTTGGCAGCTGTGATCCAAGTTCCGAGTGGAGTAACACGGAATAGTGTACTCGGAGCGGGGTGTCGGTTTGTCGGAGTCTGAGTAAATCAATCAATGACACTGTAAAAGTATGTATTACGGAGGCGTCATTTCGGATCCAATCGCATGAGCAGAGCAAACTTCCGAATTTAGTATCCCTTCCTCGATGGGCTGTATGCTCATGAGAAAACATTCGGTTGTCGCCATATTAACCTTGTCTGGCTTATACCCTGCTCGCTGAACTTCTAAACACTACGGCCAAGGTATGCTCTTCTTTATTCTATCGTTCTCAAAGCAACAGCTGAAGCCTTTCCAAGTCATTACTGCTACTTTATGATTTTATCGATTACATTCCTCAACAGGTGAGGCTTTCCATTTGTAAACAATGATTCCACATATCTTTTCTCTCCTAGGTTCAGTACCTCCACAGGCATGTTTCTCATTTGATGGCTGACTATCGTCATTCACATATGGAAACTCAGGAGGAAATGGTCAAAATTGCATGTCATCTATTTAATGAGACAACTGATCCAACTTTTCAGAATGAGTTCATATTGTACGAGGAAATTATGTGACATAAATCAAATGCATATTGATAACAACTTCACCAGCTGACAATAAAGCCTGAGCATCAAAATCAGCAAGACATTACTCTCAATCCAATTTTGGTATCTTCATTGACTAGGATGTCGTAGTGGTATACATCAATTGTATTTGCTGTTCGTTCTCACATACTCTTTGCCAGGTGTATATTTGGTCATTCACTAGCTATCAAGTGAGTTTCATCACGACTTATAATGACTAGAGTATCTGATGTCAATAGCTTCTGCGCATTGTTGAATTTAGTGGTAGTGAAGATTCTGCTGGTCCTCCGCCTTCGAACGATTTGGAACAAGCATTGCATTGGTGAGGGCTAGAAGTATGTGCCAATGGACTCGCTATACTGATTCCTAGTCACACTAATTTGATATATCATCATGGGAGGTATGTTTTATAGAATTTGATTTCTGATTGATAGAGACGATTGATGGTCGAAACTAGTTGAGGTCCTGGTAGGCTTTAGAGACAGTACAATACTAAACCGACCAACTGATCGTATTTTCCAGACTGCGATTTCTGCGACAATAGTTGACGCGTATGTCAACTTAGTTTCCGGGGTGCTATTCCCTCTCCATGGTTGCTGGGTGAATGCCACGCATCTTAATAATATATAATTCAGTCTTGGTAGTGCCTTTGAGTATGTGTTCTAACATATTTCGCTGTGCTGACTTGCAGATTTACACAAAAAAGAATTATTCTGGCGGCAACAAGGTGGAAGTGATCAAGGTTATCAAGATAGCAGAATTACCGTCTGAGTCATGTGGGGCAGACGACGGAAGTTGTTGCTGGGGTAGGGGGGCTGGGATAGGGACGGCTGCTCGTTGGAATATGTCCTGGAGAAGAAGTCTGTAGTCGTCATCGCTGGGAAGGGTGAGCTGGGCAGTGAGTATACCGATGAAGATATACATCATGAGTTGCTGGGCGTGGGCAACGGGAAGATCGTTGAGGCGACTAGCAAGGGATGTCATCAGAGAGTCCAAAAAGGAAGGGGGTGTTCTTGTCATGAACGTGGGCCACCAACACGCCACTACGAATTTGGTGGGCCACCTGGTGCCCTTTTCGTCACCCTCGCCGTCCCCGCCGTCGCCTACACCCTTTTCTTTGTCTTTAACGACGCCAACGCCTGTCGCCCGACTCTCAACTCCGATGCCCTCCTCGCCGCCGTACCCAGCCTGTCCGACCTCTGGGATTCAGACGCTGCTTTTATCTAGATGGCACTACTCTCCGCAACGGCAGCAAAAAACAATACAAAATTAATGGTACGACACCCAACCGCCCCTCTGGCCGCTCACTAACGTATCTTAGCGTTCTCGACATTCCTACTCGCGCTCGGCATCGTCAGCGGCATTGTCATCAACTTCGGTCCCCAGGCATTCACCATCCTCTACGAGAAGTGGGTCGGTCTTTTGACCGCGTCTGTACTCATGGCCATCGTACAAGCAATTTACTGCTACGCCTCCTCCTTTCGCTCTGGCGCTCTGCTCGCTCTCGGTGGTAACTCGACCAACATGATTTACGACGTGCGTAAATCATGCTATAATTCAGTCCTTGCCCAGCCTCACGATACTTTCAGTTCTTCATCGGACGCGAACTCAACCCCTCGATCGGCTCCTTCGACATCAAATCTTTTAACGAGCTCCGCCCAGGCCTCATTCTCTGGGTCCTCATCAACATCAGCATGGTCTGCGAACAAGCCGTCCGCAGAGGTGGTCTTTTAAAGGTCACAGACTCCATGTGGCTCGTCCTTGTCTTCCAGTTCTGGTATGTCGCGGATGGTCTGTACAACGAGCCAGCGCTATTCACAACCATGGACATTACCACCGATGGATTTGGATGGATGCTTGCTGTCGGAGACCTCACATGGGTCCCATTCACATACACCCTTCAAGCGAGGTATCTTGCCTTTCATCCTGTAGAACTGGGCCCCATGAGGACTGCTGCTATTGTCGGTGTTAATTTGCTGGGTTACTGGATCTTCCGAACTGCCAACAATGAGAA
>Ga0153993_100046_pt1 | contig 36991 bp, 38 predicted proteins | sample TSNC077MetaG_FD_104706 | JGI IMG/M metagenome (GOLD analysis project Ga0153993, IMG submission 104706) | Attine ant fungus gardens microbial communities from North Carolina, USA - TSNC077 MetaG | ecosystem: Host-associated > Fungi > Mycelium > Unclassified | place: USA: North Carolina, Lumber...
AGATTCGGCTTGGTCTCCCCACAGAATTATTCGGATTGAGCAGTTAGTGTCGTCTATTAGATCGAGTTCCATCTTTTTAACCTAGAGCCACGTCGAATCCGATACGGGTCAAATAGGCAATATATGTACCACATACCGCTCGACCATGATTACCTCGTCGAATTGTGAAATTCGAGATGAGGCTGGCCTCTCGAACAACACCAATGACATCTATCAATAGTGACATGACATAAGGAAAGCTGAAAGTACTGACATATGGTACTTCGGCTTACCACAAAATGCACCCTTCCCGAGACTTCCGAGTTGATTGAGAGGGACGAAGCAATTTCTAGGCATGGAAGCCGTGTCATGGCACTACATAAACGGCGCCACTATTAGGGATTTGCCAGAGGCTCAAAAGAATACCACCTCTTTGATGTGAGTGGTTCTCTCTAGAATCAACTCATAACCATGATTTGAATATGCTTTGTTGGCGACCTTGATTCGGGCCTTTGAGACCTGATACACCTTTCCTTCTTCCAAACGTGAGAATAACTCATCTGCTACGGTGTTGAAGGCGGTAACCATAATCTTGCCACTTTGGTCTAAAAACACTACGCTAAATAACTTGCCATCGCTCGTTTCCTTGGACCAGTTTTTGATGTTGCTTTTCTGAACTACTCGAGCTTTGATGGTCCAGTTGACCCTATATGGATTCAACTCCTCGATAGGAATGATTGGTAGAGATCGCGCGTTCTCCTCGTATTTTCGCTGACCATCGAACAGAGGGTGGTTTTGTTGTTGCTGGACACCGGTGCTTGTCTCACCACCCAGGGAAGCTGCAACAGGCGTGTGCTCCAAGACTATGCTGCTGGTGTCGCCCAAAGCTGTAGGTATGCCAATTTTCTCGTCCGGGTTGCCAAGAACACGGATGCTGAGCAAAATCACCAATCTGTATATAACAATGACTTCCATCTGCAATCAAAAAAACAGGAAGTACGCACCGCCTGTTCTGTACAATGTTTGATGTCCATCTTTCGATAACTGCAACAGTGTAATCCCGAATATTCTCGGCCTTGACAAGAGCATTACAATGCGTGGCTAGCATTCCTTGGGTGAAGTATGTTCCATCAGATATAATCAGTCGATAACGTTCACTATTCCCTCTGACCACCTTTTTGACTGATAGAAATTGAACGACATATTCTTCCTTCCAATTTGATTCATTGACACAGGAAGACAGAGGTAGATGTGCACAACAGCCGGTACTAAGCTGAAAAGACGACATTGACGGATCGGAGGAACTAATACTTGTGCATGAGTCATCATGATCTCTATCTGGAATCATCAAACGCTGATCAATGTCTCAATGTTTTGTCAAGCCCGTGACTTATAAAATCCAATCAATAAACAAACTTAGCTTAATTTGATGACCATAATTTGTTGCTAAAATAGCAGGATTTGAGGTTTCATGATTGGCTATTTATTCGGTAATGGTAATATGGGGATTGTATTAGAAACTTTGTGGCTGGGTTTCCATCGGACTTCGAGGGTTGGTACGCTAATATCACATTGATTCTCTGATTTTAGCTTTTCTGACTACCGCCCTGTGTAAGTACCGGCGGAAACAGGACTTACATCACATTAGTGAATATTTGACCCTGAATGACCATTGTCAGTGTTTTTTCTAGTGCCAGGTGCTCCCTTGACAACCTCTTGATGCAGGACATTAATTAACTATGAATGTAGTAAATAGAAATAAATATGCAAGTGTAAGATAGCTATGAGTAACGAACAATAATGATAGGTATCGTTGGGATGGGTATTAGTTAAAATCATCACTAGCGATTAAGTTAGTCATTCTTCAAAAGGATCTTCCCGGCAGCATGGTTTGTTTTGTAGCGTCTCGCCCATGCTTAAGCAACGATGCGACCGTGTTGCCACCCGTTCCCAGTGTATTCCTTCGTGCCCCATCCTTCTGGAGCCGTGACCACATACTGGCAATGGGGCAACCTGGAGCCGATTGCGTATGCGCCATAGTGACAATATAACGGCAAGCAATTTTTATGTGTTCTGTTCGGAGCTTCTGTAGTGCCGCGACAACTGCATTAAACGGATCGCGAAGAATAGATTCTTCCTTTGCAAGCTCGCGGATGGGCTGAGAGGAGGACGACAGGGAAATGAGATAGTCACGGTGCTTTTTGGGCATGTATAACCGCATCTTCTCCATGAATTGACCGTGGTGATCCTTCATTTCGGAGCTCCTGGGCGGAACTGTCTTGTGATTGACGCCGAGAAAAGCGTCGAGTGCGTGCATAACGCTACTCTGACCGGCGGAAGGACCACTTCGCAATAGTTTATGATCATCTGGGATGCCCTCATATTTCCAAGAAGGTCCGTCGCTCCCACTACCGCTATACCAGGGTCGGATCTGCCAGTAAAAAACATGCGGATCACATGTCGGGCGGACAGACTGGATGATTTCGTTAATATTGTTGATTATCCCCGTAAGGCGGACCAGGTCTCGAGAAACCTTCCCTACTGCAGTATAGTCACCTGTGTTGGGCGATAACTGATTGTATTCCTCAAGGACTCGTAGCATTTCGACACCAACAAGCTCAGCTCTAGCTGATGCAAGATAAAAGTTGGCTTCATCCTCTGTTCCTGAAAAGAGATGGCGAAAGCGAATATTCGTCACTGAAAGGGGCTCAGATGGATCTACAAGCTCGTAATTCCATAGAACGGTATCAGCGAACGTGAGTACTGGAGCTATCCCAAGCAATTGGGACACCTCAACAAGCGGCACGGTGATCGATCTTGGAATGATAACGACTTCGGGTGGGGCAGGAAATATTGGGATCGAATGGACGTAGAGATGGAGGAGCCATGAAAGGACGTAATGGGCTCTTTGTAAGAATCGAAGATTTGATTTGATTTCATCTACTGAAAGCATTGGCCACTTGAGATACCGGTGATGAGAATCTACATAAATCTGAAATTAGGAAGATACTTACTAAGTCTATGTCGTCTCGCCATGCCTGGCCAAATTCACGTTTGCTTTTGGCTTCACTGGAATCGTCGTCACCGAGACACAAGCTACCTGCAGCAGCAGAAAGACCATCTTCCCAAAGATCGAAGGAAGGTGGTAGACGTGAAAGGGGAGTCGGAGGGAAAAAACCAGTGTGAAGGTTAATGTCAAAGTCATCAAGCGAGCGACGATCTGGCAGCGAAAGGCGAGGGGCATGAGGAAAGTAGAAGTTGTACAGAGAGAAAACAGCATTAAGGAGGGTACCGACCGCGTGAGGAGGGGAGAGGTGTGGTTGGAAAAAAGTCATGGTCAGAAGAGAGGGGAAAAGAGCAAGGTACGTCTGGAATCTTGAAGGTTGAAAGCTGGCGGTCCTTTAAATGAGATTTGACCACGCCACTGATTACAAGTACAAGATACATATCGCTGCAGAAACGTTAAGGATACGGTTCGGGAGGGAAGCGAACTGGGCCGATCGTGATCCAGACTCGTTCCTGTTCAGAGGAAAATATCCTAGTGTATTTGTGATGAGACAGTATTAGGGCAAGCAGTACATGATTAGTTCCGTTTGAGCTCATCGATTGGCAAAGAATATGTGACTGAAGGGAATATCTGAGATCTAAAATCGTAAGTAAAATAGTTACATAATCGATTTTTGTGCGGAGTCACAACAGATCCCGCTACCGCTGTACAATTAAGCCTGTGTATCATCAACACTTGGTCTGATCAAATGTCTCCTCAAACATAATCAGCTTTCTAAGGATCAGATATGGATGTGAGGCCTCGCTATGTTCCTCTGGTAAGGCTGTTCAAGACTTGGCAACACCCGTTAGCCGAGCTATACGTAAGTAAAACACTTGCCGCAATTCTGTAAATAAATCCCTCTTTCAGGGTCGATGTTCCATTAGTGCTGCATGCTCCTTTCTGGTATGCGATCCATCAATGATTAAACAACACCTTTCAGGAACAGACTGAAATAAGTATGCCTGACATACGATTTCAACAATGGAATCTTTATTTCATCTCACTCAGAGGTTGCAAAATACTGCTTCAAAGCTACACGTTGACTCTCAAAGCTCGAGAAAGTGGCATTGCCTGACGCTTCAGACGTGGAACGGAACAAACAATCTTATCAGACTATATTCTAAAAAGGTATAACAAAAGGTGAACAAGAATCAGAAAGGATGCTCCTCATCCCTCCACTTCAACGGGGCAGTATCACCATCAGCGTGGTCTTGTAAACTACACTTACGCCGTACAACTTCAAGAACCTTCTCCTTTACGCCCGACTTACCCTTTCTCGAATAGACAAGCCGAGAGATTAACTCTCCAAGCTGAAGGCCTGGGGCGTCCCCAGTCTGAGAATTAATGATAACTCCATGGATTTCAGCCTCGGTGGGAAGTGCAAACTGTGATAACGGAGGCACTTCAGCTACTACGGGAACTTCGAGTTTGGGTGCCGATCTCAGGTATTCTGAGGTTGGGTCAAAGAAACGGTCAACGAGGTCATCAGTAACCTCATTTACATTTGCCGGTTGCCAATAGGGTCGTCTATCTGACCTTTCAATGATGACTGCCTTCACACCAGTGTTGAAATCAGGAGTTGCTTGATTCTGTAATCACAGGATGAATAAGAGTCATCTGATTCCAGGGGCTCAGCCTCACGCAAAATGCTGTAGCTATTTTCATCTCCATGTCGAGTGCTTCAAGTAGACTCTTCTTTTTGCCCATTCTAATGGCTTTCAGAGCAACTTTGAGGCTGGTCGGGCTCCGATCTTCCAACTTGGCCAAAGTACTGATAGCAAATTCCCGTATAATTGAGTCTTGATGGGCAGTTAGAGATTGCAACCTGGTAATTATTTCTTCAATTGTATTGCAGCCAAAGGTGAAGTCGAGAGCTACGCGAACGGCACCAATGAAAGGTGTGGGTGGTTCTTCCGGTTGACGCTCTGAAGAAAATTCCTCGATTGTTTGATCAATCACAGAGGGATGTGGCTTGTCAAGCGCTGATAACCGATCAATGAGCACTGGGACTCTCCTTGATGGGATGTAATGTGTCGCGCATCCAAGTTCACTGCAAAGTGAGGTCATCACTGTCTCACTTGGAGAACAAATCCTAGGATACTCACAACACCGCCCTACCACGCAGACTGTCTGAAGTCAGGGCGAGGTAAGTCCCCAGTTCACCATCCAAATGTGATAGGAAATAACTTGCACCCACGTCGGGGCAATAGCCAATCTTCGTTTCAGGCATCCCGAACGATGTATTTTCCGTAGCAATTCTGAATGGTGCATTTGCACTTAATCCCACCCCTCCGCCCACTGTAGTCGAGCAGTTAGGCCGGACTTATGCTGCAAAAATTCATACGTACATGTAATTCCATCCATTATAACAACATAGGGTTTCTTTAAAGCTGCCAGAATATAGTCTATCTCAAACCTAAATATCAACCAGTCAGGTTGTTACTCAATAATTGACCTTAAATGGATGACACACTCGTGCTTGAAGAAATCAATTGCTTTCTGACGGTGGGTTGGGTCGACAGCATTCTCCACAACATCTGCGGATAAAGGTTCAATATCACGGTAGAATTGAAATGATTACACTCACATCTCACATCACCTCCGGCACAAAAGGCACGCCCAATACCTGTTCCAACTATCGTGCCGCAGAGATCGGATGAACTCCATTCCTAGTGATGTTTCGAGTCAGGAGATTTAGGACAGATCAACATGATACTGAAGTATACTTCAATTTTGGGGCGAAGCAGGGTAAGCATATTTTCATTGAGTGCATTGAGCTTGGGTTCACGATTGAGGATAAATTTCCTCAGGCTCTGATGACTTTGAAAGAGAACAGCCTGCTCCTAGATACAGATAGATAAAAAAAAAAAGACGAAGAGGGATTAGAACTCACTTCAGGAGCGACGGTGGACATCATGTGTTGGGCAATGGTTTGTATCCTCCGGGAAGCACGAATGCCACTTCGAGTCATTGAGAAGACCGTAGTCAGCATGAGAAAGAGTTACCTTGCTGCAGGGAAATTAAGAATGTGTGAAATCAGAAACCTTTATCACATGACGTCCCTTTCTGTCCATTGACCACTACCATCCCTCCTCCCTCCTGGGTTCATTCCCTCAAGGTGCATAATCTATCACTAATATCTTCCCTCTTTCTTTGTTACTAGTTGCTCCCGGGGCAGCATCATTCTAGCACTATTTATGGAGATGACAACATAAGCTATGCCACATGTGAGCCTTGCTAAAAGCCTTATTGTCTAAAGGTAGTTATCAGGTTGTACCAAAGTGCGTGGAAAGATGCATGGAAACCTCAAGGCAGAAGTGCACCATTCAAAGGTAGTTGAGGGGTATTGTTAGTCATAGCCGGCAGGGACTTTTATTGCACACCCTTCTATATGTTGTAGTATCGTAGCTCAATGATAGGCTGGCCTTCTGATGTTAAAAAAGTAGCCAGAGCGTGACTGTGTTTGACATGACTTGACATGAGTGAAATGACACTATCAGGTGACTTGCGCGCCGTATAAGGAAGCGTATTGGCAGCTCGTGAGACCTTCTTTGTCAAACTGTACAGTTCAGCCACATAATCTCAACCCTACTGTCAATCACGACCAGGACTATCGTCATTCCTCAAGACCCATGACCCCATCTACCACGTATGTTTTTTCTTCGTGTCAATGTATTGAAGCTTACATAGAAACAGCGTCCCGAGTGCTTCGGTCAGTCATGAACCATCGATATCGCTGTGACGTGATTAAATTCTTGTACAGACGATTGAAGTCCCAGAGACTCTCCTCAAAAAGCGCAAGCAAAATGACAAGGCCCGAGAGGAGCGCCTTGCAACGATTGCGGCCAATCGTAAGGTTAGTCCAACTTGAAATTCGAGCCTTCATATCTTAGATAGGGGATGCATAACTTCATTTCGACACTTGGCTAGTGAAGCTACTTCACGATGTTGCTGTCAAATCCATCTTTCGGGACTGACTTTTTGAAATGCCCTTGCATTGAGATTTGAAGTGAAATTGCGGATACTTACAATTTACTCAGGCCTCCCAAGGAAAGCGCAAGGTCATTTTCAAGCGTGCCGAATCTTATGTAAAGGAGTATCTTGCTAGGGAGAGAGAGGAGATCCGTCTGAAACGTGTTGCTCGTGCATCCGGTGATTTCTACGTACCTGCTCAACCTAAAGTTTATTTTGTGATTCGCATTCGTGGGTGAGCCTGTCTTCAATTTCTTACTGAATCGACCTTGACCTCGGCAGTGTGAATGAGATTGCTCCGAAACCCCGCAAGATTCTCCAACTCCTTCGCCTCTTGCAAATTAACAATGGTGTTTTTGTCAAGGCTACCAAGGCCACTCAGCAGATGTTGCGTCTCATTGAACCCTATGTGACATATGGGTGAGTTCCAGATACAGCTTTTGGTGTCAATTGTACAGCTGAGGCTCGTTCGCAGCGAGCCAAATTTGAAGTCCATCCGTGAACTGATCTATAAGCGAGGCTACGGCAAGGTCAACAAGCAGCGCATTCCCCTCGTCAACAACAATATTATCGAGGAGTCTCTTGGCAAGTTTGATATCCTCTGCGTTGAGGACCTCGTGCACGAAATTACTACTGTTGGACCCAACTTTAAGCAAGTTAGTGTTATCCTCGTCACAATTGTCCAATATATTGTTGTTAATCATTTTTAAAATAGGCTTCAAACTTCCTGTGGCCCTTCAAGCTATCCAACCCCACTGGCGGCTGGAGGAAACGCAAATTTAACCATTATGTCCAGGGCGGTGACTTTGGTGACCGGGAAACAAGCATCAACAAACTTATCCGGCAAATGAACTAGATTTGCGAGGAGACTTTCGGGAACTGGCTAGAGGGGGTCAAATATTCCCATATGATCATTCTAAGCTCAGATTGTTTGTCGATTGTTTGTCGTATGTTTTATGAATAGTAGGTACATCATCTACAAAGCACTCGGTTCCTAGTATCCTAGTGAGGATCTTCCCTGGATGTCTGAGTGTCGCTAGATTGACAAAGTGTTGCCGCCCGTAATATGACAGATCTACTGTGGATCTATTGTGGGTGTCCATAAATACATCTCAGTTGGTCAGGTTTTCCTTGAGAGATTTGGTTCTGTATTTTACTATTTGTGCTACAATGGTATCTGCTGCCGAACAACTTTCCAGGTCGAATGCCCACTGGGCGACAGTCGTTGCGCAGAAGGACGTCGACTTTTTCTTGGAATCGGCCAAAGGCCAGAGTCCCCAAGTATGTACTCAAATTCGACAGTAGGTTTTAAATTAACGTCCAGTCAACTTTCAGACCCTTTGGATTGGATGTGCGGATTCTCGGGTCCCAGAATCCGTTATTACTGCTTCCAAGCCTGGTGACATCTTCGTTCATAGAAACATTGCCAAGTGAGCTTCCCTCATCAGTTCACATGATTCACCCTCTGATACTATCGACAGTCAATTCTTTCCGGATGATGTTAATGCTCTGGCAGTCTTGGACTATGCAGTCAACTTTCTGGGCGTCGAACACGGTATATGGAATTTTTCGTCCCGTTCTAATTGATTTTTCGCTCATTGTCGATGTGTGAATTCACAGTCATCGTCGTCGGCCATAGTGAATGTGGTGGTGCAGCAGCTTGCTTAAACGCCGTACAGAGGAAGGATTTTGATCTTGATGGTCCAGTGATCACTATCCCTTCGCTTCCGCCATCGGCAGCCCTTAATCGCTGGCTCGAGCCCCTGACAAGATTGGCTGGCAAGTTGGATATCCGAGCCACATCTCGCGACAAGGCACTTCCTCTTGTCGTTTCGGAGAACGTCAAGATGCAGATCGATAACATTTGCCAGACCCAGACGATTAGAGATGCATGGACAATGGGTACTCCTAAAGGCCAGAGCGTCTATCTTCATGGTTACGTCTATGATCTTGCAACTGGTCGTTTGCAAGATCTGGGGATCACCAGGGGCCCCAAATAAATCGAATTAGTTGAACTATCATCATGTAAAAGACATGTAAGAGACATGCAAAAGACATGTAAAAAATGTAACTTCGTGGAAATAAATTGATGATCGAGAGAGCCTGCCGCCAAGGTCATTTCTGACCACCTGCAAGTGGAAGGCTCTCATTAGTCTCTCCCCTTTACACAACTAGTGATATCTGCCCTTGGCTGTGATGTTCGCTCGGCCGGAACGCCTGTTAGTCCAGATCGCATCTTACAACACAAACCTACAAGGCATAGCAGGCCTTCCACAGGACCTCGTGGACTGGCTTGCTCCAACACTCCAGGTTTCCCATTTTCTCACAAAGGAGAAACGAGCGCCTGATATCGTGGCCGTCGGATTTCAGGAGCTTTTGCCTCTCCATCTCGGGCGTAGGTTTCCTGACACGTCATTCAGAATACCTTTTGAAATTCCCACATCTCACAGTTTCTGGACTATCCAAGTCCGTGATTGAGCATAGGAATGCTCTTATCCTTTCGCAGATCGAAGAACACTCCCCAAACAAGGAGAAGTACTCTCTCATCGCAAAAGTAGTAAATGTGGGTGTTGCACTCCTCGTATATGGGCGGGACGATGGTATTGCACGAAGGGTTCATAATGTGCAAACGCAATGGACGTCGTTCGGACCTCTCTACATGGGGAATAAGGGAGCTGTTGGTGTAAGATTTAGGATTTGCGAGTCAGATGGAGATGCTGGAGAGACTTACACGTATGGTTCTGACTGAACATGTGGGATGTAGTACTGACTATTCCCTGAAATAGGTTCGTCAATGCCCACTTGACAGCCCATGATCATAAAGTCGCGTGTCGGAACGCAGATTATGACTGGATTGTCCGTTCGCTAGTGTTTCCCCCAGTTATGCCCGAGGACAGCTTCAGCACAATATATGACACCTCCCACTTGTTTTTCCTGGGAGATCTCAACTACAGACTGGAATTACCGGTTGCACATCCTCACTATGTCGATAGCAAAGGTCCTAGATTCTCCGAGATGCTATCGTCGGAAAAGATGCGCGAGGACCTTAAGGAATATGACCAGCTCACGGTGGAGAAACGCAAGGGAAATGTTTTTGTTGGTTTACACGAAGGCGAATTCTGGAAGTTCAAGTGCAGTTACAAATATCAACTTGGCCATGTCGATAGATACAGGTAGGTAACAGAGTTGTTACTTCGTCCTTGGCAGATTCTGACGCTTGGGTTTCTTTAGTTCGAAACGGACGCCTTCCTGGACAGATCGAGTTCTCTACGCTACCTATTCTGACTCTCCTGAGAATGGCACCCAAAGCAACATCATGAATGTGTTGTACACTTCAATACCCTCTTATACCACCTCTGATCATGTAAGGTTCCGCTCCTTTACGCCAGGACAGTATTCTCATCCCAAATCTAGAAACCTATTGTGTGCCTTCTTTTAATGCCGCCATCTCCAACTAAACATATATATATTCCAAAAATTCAACTTCCCGTATCATATTGCCCTAGACCTGATCCTAATGCTGTTTTCAAGAAATACTTCGGTCGGTGCCTAGACCGTATCATTGGCTTCATCTGGTGGGTGCTCACATTACTTGGCGCCGGTTCGGGAGTTGTGGGAGTCTTCAACTTTATTGTCGGACTTGGAGCCTGGACTTGGTTCAAGAGTCAGTCACCATCTAACAGCAGCGTTTGAATGAGAATCACATATGTTTAATATTTATACTTCTTGATGACGATTTTACTATCTCCCTCTCAAGATGAAAATAAACCATCCGTACCCCGTGCAGAGGCTCGAGAACATCTCCAGCATTCTTCGTTGTAAATATTTTCCAATTCAGGCTTGCACTGTATTATATAATACTATGATTTTAAGCAGGCTGTACTGTTCCCATTTGCTATCATGGCTGCTCTTGCGTCGTGAGTTCTTTGATCCAATGTGTTGCACTGAGATTCATAGGACTGTCTAGAATACTACCTCAACCTGTCCATGCACCTGCTCTTTCAGACGACGAGGCTCAACGTCCAGCTCTGACTCAAGCAATCGTTACACGACCTGTAGTTCCTCCCTACGGTCAACGGCGAGGTTGGAAGCCATCATCGCAAGATGATTTTGGTGTGTGTGTAGTTGCAATTTCATGAATTCTCTAACCAGATTTTCAGGTGATGGGGGTTCATTTCCTGAATGCCATGTTGCTCAGTACCCGTTAGGTATGGGCAAGCAAAAGGTATGCTTAGCTTGACGCAACCTGAACACTAATGTATTTCTTCTAGGCTTCTTCTGGAAACACACTTGCCCTACAAGTAGATAGTGATGGAAACGTACGTTACGATGCCATTGCTCATCAAGGTCAACGCGCTGGGAAGATTGTTCAGTCGGAATTCAAAGACCTAGTTCCGCTTGCTCATCGCAAGGATTTGGACGATGAGCAACGGGATATGGCGAGGCCGACAGAGGAGGAGGTCCAGGAAACAGCTGAACGAACAAAGGCTGCGTTAGAAAAGCTGGTGAACGGCAAAATCAAGGCAGCTCAACCCAAAAATGTACCTGAAGGCCAAGGGAAGACGAGTTTTGTGCGATATACTCCTGGACAGCAGGGGAACGGCGGTGCTCTCAAGCAGCGTATTATCAAAATGACCGAGGTCGCAGAAGATCCACTGGAGCCACCACGGTTCAAACACAAGAAAATTCCTCGTGGCCCACCAAGTCCTCCTCCACCTGTTTTACGAAGTCCACCGCGAAAAGCGACGGCAGCAGAACAGAAGGAATGGATGATTCCTCCTTGCATATCGAACTGGAAAAACAACAAGGGATTCACAATTCCTCTCGACAAACGTCTCGCTGCTGATGGTCGTGGTCTTCAAGATGTGAGTCATTGCTTCTGACTTTGTTACTTGTTAACACCACCTACTCAGGTTTATATCAACGACAGATTTGCGAAAGTATCTGAGGCATTGTATGTCGCCGACCGTCTCGCCCGAGACGAAGTTCATCAACGCACTCTTATGCAACAGAAACTGGCGCAGAAGGAAAAAGAAGCCAAAGAGGAACACTTACGCAGGTTGGCTCAACGAGCGCGTGAGGAACGCAGTGGTGTCGCACTTAAACCTTCTGCTTTGAGTCAAGCTGCCATGAAATCATCATTGGCAGCGTATGGAAGTGATGAGTCTGGCAGTGAAGTTGGATCAGGTTCCGAGTCGGATGATGACGCCAAGGATGAGAATGCACGCAAGATTCGTGACCAGATGAGGGCCGAGAAGAGGAGGGAACGCGAACGCGAAATGCGTATGAACAATATGGGACAGGAACAACGGGCGAAGATGCTGGCCCGGCAACAAAATCGCGACATATCTGAAAAAATTGCACTCGGCCTCGCGAAGCCGACATTATCAAAGGAATCAATGCTGGATTCACGCCTTTTCAATCAAGAATCCTTGTCGGCCTCCTTTGCAGATGACGATTCCTATAACCTGTACGACCGCCCTCTCTTCCATGGGTCTACTGCTGCTGCCGCCATCTACAAAGCTAGGGGCAACATTGACGAAGGAAATGATGACTCGTTCGGTGGGGGTACCGAGGAGGGCATTGGGAAAGCCCTCGACAATGACCGGTTCGGTATCGGACGCCCCAAAGTTGGATTTGAAGGTGCTAGCGAGCAGGAAGTCCGTGAAGGACCTGTGCAATTCGAGAAAGATACAAGTGATGTCTTCGGTTTGAATCAATTCTTAGATGAGGCTAAGACCGGGAAAAAACGAGGTTTGGATCAGGAAGTGTGAGTATCAGTTCTTGCAATAACTTGAGTATTAACATTCCATGCTAGTGGTGGTTCGCGAAAAAGACAACAGCTAGACAAAGCCAATGATCGGGAGTAGCCTACCTTTTGTTGGTTTTGCATACCCTGCTTATTTTGATTCTGTGTATCATCTGCCTTCAGTTTTTATAATGTATATCTGTACTCTAAATGGGCCATGGTAATACGTACTATGGGATGAGATACCGTGAGAGAAAGAAACGCACGCAATTGTCGAACTGTGACTGAAATTATCCGAGCTTCGTCAAAATTTGAACGTCACTGAAGTTTTGTCTATTCATCTTTTTAATCGTTGGCATGTCGGAACGAGATGTGGGGGGCTCATTTGCAACACCCTCTGGACCTTCCGGTGTGCGAACAGCCCTCAAATACGTTGGAATACCCACATCTTGGCTTGCCAAGCGGCCGAAACTTCCTTCGCGTAATTGGCTCATCTTCGTTGGTGTCGCCTCATCCATAACTAGCTATTATATCTATGACCGCAGACAATGCAAGCAAATACGACAAGAGTACATAGACAAGGTCAAGAGTCTTGCCGAATTACCGTCCAGCCCTTTTGACAAACCTCGGAAAGTGACCGTGTACGGTAGTAAATGGCCGGGAGACGATGATTATGACCAGAGTTTGAGATATTTCAGAAAATATGTCAAGGTTTGTTGGAGGCAAATCTTCTCTCCCGTCTTGTTATTAATGACGAATGTCCTAGCCGATTCTTATCGCAGCTGCTGTAGACTATGAGATGATTGGATCGAAACGGCTCGGGGAATTGTCAAGCCGCGTCGCGGATGACATCCGGCGCCGCCGACGGATGGACCTCGGTATTGACAAAGAAAGTGAATTGAGCAATGCTCTTCCGACATATGAACCACTCGCACAAACACGACAGCGCGAACTCGAAGGTGGGATTGTCATTGTGGGCCGCCCCACTTGGAAGGAGTTTTTACATGGCCTGCACCGTGGATGGACTGAAGGCTTGCAAAAAGTTGACGAAGACGAGGTATTGGCTCGGGAATTTGAAGTTGATGGTGTGTTTGACGAGCCTGAGAAGCCAAAAATTGAAGCCGAGAGCACGCTCTCGCAAACGTTGATCTCTCAAGGACCTCTACCGGTATGGCTGCCCAATCAAGCTGATTCACAACAACAAACAGACTCTTCATCACCTCAGACCCTGAACGCCTCCCCTCCATCTGAAATTTTCCCCCTCCCCCCTATCCTCCTGGTGCCTTTTACCGATTACATTGGTTTTACTCAGATCCCTCTCATGCTTTGGGGTTTTTTCAATCAACGTCATAAAGTACGCTCTGGCTCCGAAGCTGCGTACAATCTCATCATGAAGAACACTCGGCCTATCGCTCTTCCATGTCATATCTTGAGAGATTCTGGAACCGAAAGCCGAGTTGGTACTATGCAAGGAGACTTGGAATTTGATATACAGGCTGATGCTTACATCAAAATTAATGATATTTCCCATGACATAAACAAAGCCAGGAAACAATACTACGAAGATTTACCGAAGAAACTGGAGACTGCGAGGGCATTGGCTCATGGAATTCGAGAACCTACTCCAGAAGAGCTGAGCAACCCTCCCCCGACCGAAGTTGAACTTCGACAGGAGAGACTTAACAAAGAACGACGATGGCGGAATGACCTTGCGGGGTGGAACATCGTCAAACCCGGCTCCCTGGTAGCCTGGAATCACCGTTTTGCTTTTGCCATTCGAATTTTCACCGCACCTTCTTCGGAGCATGAGTTTGATGACTGACAAACCCCACTATTACAGTGACATATAAAGTCTAACTATGTTACTGTTATCATGAATAATATCGTGTAGAGCCTAATCGGTTTCCACGAAACCACTACGTAGCCACTCATCTAACTCCGCAAATTCATCCTCCTCCGCAACATGATGTTCACGATCTGAGACTACCGACAGAGGTTCTGTACCTAAGACCGAGGATCCTTGGACTGAAAAATTTACAGACTCATATGCAGGTTGTGTTGCAGGTCGCCTAGCATCGCTGGTGGAAGAATCCACAATCTTGGGAACAGGTGTCCGCGATGAAACTTCCCGATTGTGGTTATCAGGGAGAAGGGACAGTGGCTGCTCATGATCAGTCCCACCAAGACAAGTCGAGTTCACATTGAACTTACATACCTTATTATGTGTTGAATGTATACGAGAGCGTTTACGAGGTAGATCCATATCTGGACCTGAACAGTAGACTTCTCTACTTTCTGATTCTGAAGAATGATCCGGAGAAACAGCATCTTTGTCACAGCTAGCTGACTTTCCACCACACAAGAGATCTTCAACACTGGGAAGGTCCTCGTCGAGATTGTCATTTATAGCATTGCAAGGTATTGTATGTCGAAGCTCAACTTCGGTGAATTGTATCTGAAACGTTTCTTTCGTTTTGCGTTTGAGGCCACCATGTTCAATGAGTCCAGGTGTGAGCCTTGCTTGTTTCATTTTGAGGCTACTTCGTATGTCCGTTTGACAATGGAGCCTTTCCAGACCCGACAATTGTTGCTGAGAAGAGTTTTGGACCGTTGATTTTTGCCTCGAAGCATCACCATTGTTCAAAATTTGGTTCCCTTTCTCGTTTCTCCTTCCATTGGCATTTGGACGAGATCGGCCTTCCCGACAGCTGTGCTGGTTGGTCGCATTTGAAACATTAAAACGAAGATGCACATACCAGAGATGCAGGCATCTATTTCTGTCTGCGCAAGCGTGATTGCATCTGTTCCTAGTCAGCGTTAAGAACCATCAAATGACTAAATGGCTTACTGATACTTGCCGTTTGGCAGTTGCACTGAACGTTTTGAGTCTTCGGAATGACCAAGGGCTGATCTCTTCTGTGCAACTGTCAAGTAATTCTCAGCTTAGATTCATGATTGCACAAGTACACATACCTTGAATTTCACCTGTGGCCGCAACATCTGAATTTTCGCTGAGGTCTATTTCCCAGAATTTGGGATCATTCTCAAATTCTTGCAAATCCAAGGCCTTTTCAGAGTAACTCAGTCAGTGAATGATTTTTTAATCCTGCTAGACGCACCAACGATGTAATGGGACGAGTATTGAGTGTAGGATATTCGTTTGGTGGTACATTCGGTATGACTGTGTGCTTGATGAAGTTCCCTACAAAACATTCCTTGGAGGAGTATTAGCTTCCCATGTGTCCGGGAGATATAAAACGTACAGATGCAATTAAAACCACAATATTTTGGCTGGGTTTTGTGAGCTGGGCGGTGACGATAAACTTTCTTGCCTTCTTGAGAGCTTTAGTTCTACATTAGAATGTTCAGGTGTTTAGCGCTCATTAGAGGTGTAGCACATCCACTAACGGCGTTCTGCGAAAATCGACCAGGTGGAAATCTGAGGTGATTGTCAAAATTGTAGTCATGTCATAGTATCGTGAGTTTCTCTTGATCGCAGGCGCTTGGTTTGCTAGGTTGCATTCGATTGAAATTTCGACATGAATAGATTTTCTCTCTCTATCGAATGCCACGGAAACTTGCTTCACATTGAAGCAGTATTGTGGAATGTTCGCAAGTGAAGCAAGAATCTCATGACCGAACGGATTTTGTCGATTGAGTAGCTGGCAGTTGAGTTGAATATAATTCATAGTATCATGTACAAGCTGAACCTACAAGTTCAATACGAGCGGGTGGTTGCTGACGAAGTTGATCCAGTGTAGTTATCCCGTTCTCGGCAAGTATCTGGCCGATGAGCAAGCAAACCTTCACCAAATAGACTTCTACTTACTTTTAACCTTCAGGCAGCATCTACGTTCTATCCAAACTTTGAGGTCAAAGAAAAACTTACGATTTTTCGCCAATCTGGTCAATCTGTCTGAGTACTGTCGGCCTGTCTTCCCAGGCCTTGGCAACCAAACATCGAGCACTGGGAAAAAGAGGCTTAGAAGGGCACAAGTGGCCATAAACACTGTATTTGTTCACATCTCAAGTCCATGTAAAAGTTGAGTTCCGAGCTTCTTCGTGATTGCGAGCTCCACCACCACTATTTTGCCCATTACCTCCAATCCAGAAATAGGTAAACTATGCTCACCCTTAGCTAGCCTCGGTGCATGCTTGAAGACAATAAGAGCATCAAACTGCGGTTGTGACTCTCCTTTCCGCATCTCAGCGGCATTCAGTGGAATATTTCCGAGAATGGCCTATCAACTGTGTTAGTCACCGCATCTGCCCCTGACCGTGCCCTTACCTGGAGAAGGAGGAATACTTTATCACGCACACTATCGACCTTCGAGATTGAGAAGCGGATGTCATTATGAATACGTAGTTCGTTGTATACCTGCGTTTAATATAAAACAGATGGAATAACCTTTCATTTGATAATGACAGTACAGTTTTTTCAGAGGCTCTCAGCCGAAGCATGGAGAATCTAGAGAAATCACGCTCAGGAATTAATTCAGATATCAATCGTAAGAAAAGGTACTCCTCAGCACCAGCTATAACTTCTAGCTGTTAGGCCTTATCAATTTCGAGGCTCCAGTGATATCGTGTGGGGGACGCACGATTTCTCGTAAACTTGGCTTTTCCGGAAGATTCATGAGGTCCTCCATCTGTCTATATATCAGATGAAAAGAAAGGATTGTCTGTGACACTGACCGTAGATTTGCGCACATAAAACTGATCAGTAGATTAATGGTATTTCGCAGTTACTCTTGTCACCAAATACCTTGGACATTATATCTCCAAATTCAGTGGACTCTATTGTATCTTCGGAGCCGGTGGCATTGCGTAGTACCAGATTGCTGGACTCTAATTCACCGATGTTCTGGAGTATGATCTCGTCTAATTTCTCCTTCCAACCTTTCCCCTCCTCTTGCTTAATGGCGTAATAATCAGGGTTTTGCTGTAAACGCTGGTATAAGAATGAACTGCGAATCCAGTCTTTTGCAGCTTGCACGCTTGTGATTGTCCCTAGGGCAATTTCTGAGTTGAGGTGTTCAAGCATGTTATGATGTAAGGAGCTCTCCAAAATTGTTTCTCCCTGAGTCAATGCTTGATATTTGCTAACCAATTGGGGTTCGCACATGATTATCGCGATCCCGTCTTTGTCTAGATTCTGGCTAAGTAAGAAAAAAGAGAAAACAAACAAAGGACTCACCAAACTGAGGACGGCCCTGAAATAATAAGAAATTTAATACTGAAGAGGTTTAAGGGAACCAAGTACGAACGGCACGTCCAATCATCTGCATTACATCCAAATCACTATATTCAACGTTCGCATTATTCTGAAACAGTTTGACTCCTCTGATAACTACTGTGTGGGCAGCTTTTATATAATGTGTAAGGCTCCTGGGCATTGCGATGGAGAAGAAGCCTACGAAGGTTGACACCGACAGAGAGCGTCTATACATCTAGTCAACGGTGCTCATAGTTGGTGAACCAGCTTATTTACCGATGTTGCGACAAGGACGCGCAAGACACCATCCAGAAATAAATCCTCGGTAAGTCGACGATCCTCAATTCCCAGGCCAGCGTGATGAACGCCGATTCCGTTTGTTACGAGTTCTTCGGAGATGTGATAGATGAGAAAATGCAGACAAGAGTAACGAGGATGCTACCGCGTAAACGCTTATCCTGAAACTGGGAACTAAGTCTGTCCAGAATCAAGAGAAAAGTAAAAAACTCAAAGTTTCTAACGACGGACCGTGAAGCCCGAACCCAGGGCAGCCTCTCTTTTTGTTTCTCAGCCTCTTCATACGCTTTCAAGAGAGTTGTTGCTGTCTTCAACGTGCCTAAACCAGGAATTTCACAAAATTCCATATAGAAATGAGACCATCAATCAAGCACCTTGACGAGTAGAACAAAAAATAAGAATTGGTTTCATGACTGAATGCTGTTGAAGGATAGGGAAAAGCTGAGTGTCCAGAGTAGTAGCATATTGAAACTCATTTTGTTTAGGCGATCGGGGTACGCCAATCACAAAACGTGCCAGCTTGCAGGGGCGATATTCTTCACCAAACTGAAAAATGCGCTCGTCGGGTAACTGTAAACTCTTGTGACAATCGCCTCACCTTGAGAACTTTACAAACCACATTAGCTCCACGGTTGGTACTTATCCAATTTGCGATGTCGTGAATATTGGGAACTGTAGCAGAGACCATGAGGAATCTCAGTGAGTTGTTACGTGCTTTCATTCGTGAGATAACGACTTCCAGGGTGCTTCCCCTGTTTTCGTTCAGCATGTGTACCTATGAAAGTGGTTCCAGGTTTCATCATAGAGAAAATAGAAGTTACTTCACTTCGTCCACCAGAAATAATCCAATTCGGGCAATGATATCGTCACTATCTTGCCTATCAATAATCTCAGAAATGCCAACAGGCAAACCAAGTATTAACGTTTACCAGGTGCGTGTCAAACTATCCCATTTTTCCGCCTTCGGTATCAATTAAATGAGAAGACAAGATCAGGGAAGAAATGGCAGAAATAGACCGTTGTGATACTAAATATTGTCAGTAAGAAGTCTGAGGGCAACTGAACAAAGTACATGATGGTACTCTTTTTTGCTTCTCCCCAGGCACCTTTGCCAAATTGCACAGTGTCACCAGTGAGTTCACATGCTAAGAGTGTCTTAACACGATGATAGTCTACTCGGAATATGAGATTCACTCCTAATCCCCAGGGATTCAAATTTCGTGATCCAGTCACGGTGCCTCTCAGAACACAAGGCCTGGAACATGTCAGGTGTCAATCGAGGCATAGAATTGAAGGAACCTTTGTTGGCGCGATATAGACAATTCTTGGTTGCCCCAGTTCGGACTGGCTCAGCAACGTAATTATACCAAGTTCAAAGAGGACCGTTTTACCGCTTCCAGTGGGTGCTAGGGAACTGTCAAGGACTGAGACAAGAATGTAGACGAACAAGATACAGACCGCTAACCACCTGTAATCCATAGCACGCAGTTGAATGCACGCGACAGGACTACTACCTACCAAGTCATGACCTGAAGATGTGATCTACAAAATGCATAGTAAAATCAGGGCTGGCCGAACATAACACAACACCTACGTAATCAAAGCAGTGCGATTGCATAGCATTAAATGCTCGAAATTTGAATATTCCACGAAACATATCAGCTTCATATTGTGTCCTCTTAGCGTAGATCTATCCATAGGGAACGCACACATACGAAGATCCATCACTGGCCTTCTTTCTATAAGAGGCAACGAGTCGCAAAATCCTTTCATTTCATCAGAAATTCTAGGAGATTCCGGATTCTTGGTAAACCTGGTCTGAGTCCAGTATGTATGATGTTCGGTTCTGAAACGCGCAAGAGCTGAGAACGACGGGTTAGTTCCTAGCTTAACAAGAATCGATGATAAAATATACGAGGATTTTTTAATGTTGCCTGTTCTGTAACAGTCTTTGTACGTTCTATCGTTCCTGGTGATGTTTCTTCATCATACGACCAAGTATCCGCGTCAGATCCGAAGTGATGACCTGGAGTGTGGCTGGGATCATGAAACTGCATCGAGTGCCCAGGAAGAGAAGGAGAAGACATCACTAGAAGTAGGTTAGTCTGATAGATAATGGTTCAGATAGCATATACCCACACAACTCGTTCATATAATCATCGAATACATCTGATGATGGGGCAGCTGAAACCAGAATGTTACTCCCGTCAGGACGCATATCAATGTTACCGAGATAATCATATTCATCATTTGGATTATAGAATCGATAGTTACTCATGAGGGCCTGTTGGATGAGCTCAGTACCTCCGATCTATTAATACGTGCGGCGTGATACCCGTGACGTCGCGCCGAAGCAAATGATCAGATCATGTGAGAGGAGCGATCTGTAATTGTAATTGTATACCGTACCAGACCAATCTCTCCGCAGTATAATTATGGCTTCTTCACATACCGCCCAACAGCTTGCTTCACAGAAAGAAGTGGCTCGAAAACTGGAGGAGTATATCGAGAAGTAAAATAGAGATCAGAGTGTTTCCTCTTGTCTCTAACAACAATCCTTGACAGGATCCACTACTCTGACCGTTACTCTGATGAAAACTACGAATACCGCCATGTAATCCTTCCCAAATCACTCCTCAAAATAATCCCAAAGCAGTACTTCTGTAACGATTCGGGCACACTACGTTTATTAGAGGAACACGAATGGCGGGGGATTGGTATTACTCAAAGTCTTGGCTGGGAGCATTACGAAGTTCACGGTAGGTAGAAAGGAGCTGAAACTATTATGTGCCTCGTTGATCCAGTACAGCACCTGAACCTCATGTTCTCCTCTTTCGTCGAGCAAAGAATAATGAGCCATCGAACCCCGCGAGAGGTAAATTGGTCACGGAGACCATTCGCAGGAAGTGACTTAATCCAGGCGATGACTGGATGTATTCACACCATTCGTACTGGTAGTATGCTTATGAGGCACTTATTTTCATTAGTGGTTTTCGCTGTGTTTTATGACTGTCATATTGCGCTTTGAATCGTTGTCCAGCCATTGCAATATCCACTCTAGCAGAGCTGGCCTTAATTCATTTTAGATTCACAGGAATTATGATAGGTCTAATCTACTCAGAATTTAGAATTAGGAAGGTCAACCCACCGGGCCATGGGGCCAGGGTCAACAGAAGGGCTCAGGTTCTGTTTGAATGCATGCACGTCCTTGATGTATGTTGCTTTGGGAAGTGTGGGATTTACATCTTCCCCCTCTATTGGATGCTTTATTATGCATGGGTGAATTTCAGCCAGTAGGATCGCCATATCTTTCCGTCCTGCCAATTCGGCCGTCCAAAACTGTATGAAATCAGGAAGCGTCGGTAGTCCATCTGAGAACAACTTCCCCTCGTCGACTTCACCACAGTTGAAGCCTACCAAACGAAGCTTCTGTTGGAACGCTTGTGATGCTGCCTCACTCACTTTCCTGATACGAGGCTTCTGAGCAACGACGTGAACGGATAGTTTGGCGCGTGTGAGGGATTGTGGGTCAACGTGGGTTCGGAACAGGTGAACAACGTCAGTTTTTTGAATAGAAGCCAAAAGCTCGGCATCCTGGTAACCTATTAAATCATGAGATTAAAGAATTTTGTGCGAGACGAGAACATACGTCTCAGGAAATCCCAGTGGCCAGAAGTGACATGAGTCTGAAAAAGTGAAGTTTCTTCAGAAAGATTCTTGATAATCTCAAGCCATTTCTTCCTAAGACTCGTTTTGTGCTCTTCTAGCTCTTCTGTAGTCATTTCGTCTAATCTAGACCTCATTTCTTCAAGAAATTCCTCTACTTTTTGCTCCAAATAACCTGGAGTCTTCTCGCTCTGGACTACAATCCGCAGGCCTTGTTCACTGGATCCTGAAAGGCTCCATGTACTAGCGGAGACAATATAGCCCAGTTGTTCTCGAGTACGAAGGACACTGAAGGTGGGCTCGGCCAGAATTTGTGTTAATAATGCTGCAGTCACGCGAAGCCGTCGATCCGTAATTGACCCATAGTGGAGATAGTATGTTAGGGCTGAGTTGGCTTGGTTTCGATTTGGCAACGGAAAAGACCAGATGTAATTAGATGCTGATGGATGATGATGTCAAGAAACGTCTATGCACTCGAGGACACCGCATACCTGGAGGAAGAATCAAGGCTTGTTCGTTCAATTGCGTCTGGGACAAAATGGTAGCTTGGAGGTCTTCCTCAACTATATCTGCAATTTTGAGTGCTTCCTGAAAAAGGCCGTGAAGTACCGTTCAATCCAGCAGAAAGGAAACATACATCCTTATGAACATTCCCGGTAACCAGCATTCTCAGATGTACATCTGAACGCAATTTCTTGGCATGCAAATCAATCTCCTCTGTTGTTATAGCTAAGATAGATCAGTCTTTATTGTGGTAGGCAGAATAAGATACACACATGGAAGTTCTGCCAATTGTTCTTCAGTAGTCCATTGTCTCTCGGATAGCAGATAACGTCCAAAGTAATCTGATATCGAATATGATTGTCCAAGAAAAAAGTTGCGCCATTCTCTTGCAACCTAGAGTGAAAGTAAGTAAAGCTGTTAAATGTTCTTCACTGAGTACTTTGGCGACCTGCTCTTTCATGACTGCCAAACGATCGGGCTTAGCTCTAAGCTCCCTCACTTTCTGCATGACAACCCGAATGAGCGTGGCTAAATTATCATTATATCCCCCCGTGAAGACGTATAGCCCGGTGGTTGTATCGCTGAAATGATAAGATAAACCAGCAAGATCCGCATCGTACGCGAACTCGGTCAGTGCATCATTGACAAGGTCAGCATAAAGCCTAGATGAAAGCTTAGATAATGTCTCGTACGATGTAATGAAATCAGATACCTAGTAAGCACTGCCGCTCGAGGAGTGGCATAGCTTGCTGGACTACAAATTCTAAGTCAATGTGGTTCTGCAGTTTTATCGACGCTCACCTTCGGATATCAATCGTAGCATAAGCTTTTGGAATCCAGAACCTGTCGTCTTTTTTATGCCATAGGGTAGTCAAGGGGCTTTGGCGAATCATGTAGGGTCGTTCTGACGGCTAAAATTGTATGAGATTGACCAAATCATGCTTTCATGCTGCTGCTAGAAAAAAGTACCTTGATTGTTTCACGTTTCTCGACATTGAGATTTACGGGTATAAACGCATTAGGTCCCGGCAAGAATAGTTCTGGTATATCATTCGCTTCTTCTGCCTAATCGGAGAATCAATTTCGTGAACAGGATTGCCAATCGCAACTCAACAAACCTGATTAAGAAAGCTCTCTTCGAAACGGACCACATTATAGTCTGTGCCGTACCAGGGTTCCTTTACCCATTGTAAACCTGGTCGAACCCTCCTATGTTCACCCTCCTTGGCCATGAGAAATGAACGGCTTTCTGATATCCGAAATGAGTCCAAGTATCGACGAATAGTGACTTCTTCACGCCCGCTTCCCTCGTACGTACCCCATTCCTTTGTCAGTTGCGGGCCACTGAGCAGTCGTTCAGGAGGGAGAGGCCAGCTCATATGTTCCGCGATCCAAGTAGCATATTTCTCGGGACGCCTTTTTTCAGCGAACTGGAATCGTACAGATGAGAGTATGGCCATCTCTTTCTGGTGATAAGCCTCAAACTTGGCAGTCCTGAGCAGGGAAAGATATCTGAACACAGCCAATATTACGGATCGAGAATTTCCTACAAGACGTATTCAGCAAGAATAATAACATATTTTTATCAAGTTCGAAACGCACTGAATCCTTCTTCTGTTAAGTAAATATTAATTTTGAACATGGCAAATGCTCGTGCCAAGTTCTGCTCCCCAGAGGAGAGCGAATTTATCCAGCCTTTGCCTTTCAGGTAAGAATGCAATGATCCTGGACCCTCATGACCGACTAAATGGGAAATAAAAGTAGCTGGTTTATAGCACCATAAGGGAGGTTGATATTCCAGCGGAAATTGGATCTCCAGTGCATGAAAATCCATGATAGTTTGCACCGAAACTAAAGTCTGTTCTTTATCGATTAGCATGGTTCACATTATCTTTGACACATACCCCTTTTTCATCACATCCCAGAGGATGATCATTGATCATTGGTAAGGGGTCCTTCCCACGATTTGGCACAACAGAAAATAATTTTGAACTTAGATTGGTCAATTCATCCAACGACTCTGACAAAAGGGGTTCAGATCAAGATGATTGAGCAGACATCGGCACACCTTTGCCAATGATACAAAGATTCATACGGCTGGCACAATACTCCTCGGTCCACCATTCTATCAGTCGCCGGCGGATCTCACGTCCAACTACGCCACCATCAGCATCGGTCTCCGAAGGAACAGGAGAGAGAAATCTGGATGAGGGGTTGGATAGTGCAAGATTGATATCGACTGATGAAACCAGGTTCAACGTCTGTGCTTTGACCTCTCTTGCCGCTTTTGACAGACTGTCACGGTTACCAGATCCGAATTTGCTCCAAACATGACCATCTTTACTTAGATGCTTGTCTAACTGGAATATACGCCAAACATCAGTCTGATGGTTCTTCTTGTTCTCTGAGTCGACTGCATTCAGTTCTCGAGAAGTGCAGGAAGGCGAAAAGAGAGGCGAATGAAAAAAACAAGAGAACCGTTCAAGGGCATCAGCCAAAGCCGATACGGTAACGGTAAAATGATAATTGGTATTTGTGGTTGAAGTGTATGCGTTGGATCCACCGTTATTTTTTGAGAGATACTATCAGGTTATAAGCAATGACTTGACAATAAATGGGATCAAAACACACTTCCTGGTATTCGTTCTCACGAGGAAATTGCTCAGTACCCTACTAAGTTCAGCAACAGAAAATTCGAGCTGACGAAGGCGCATCTGTACCATAAATAAAAGATGCTCGCAGAAATGAGCAAGACCAGGCACGTCTAGCTATTGTCGAGCCTGTAAGACAACTTGTCCTGAAAACATATCCGAGGAGACATACGGGGTCGTGAAGATGACCCACAGCAACATCGAGACTTGCAGCAGCTTTATCTGTCTCTATGTCATGGATCAAGGTGGTTTTCAATCCATTTTCCAACTGAATGATACGATACTCTCGTTCATCTCTTGGAGATTTTTCAACTGGCTTTGTAAACACTGAATAGGGAGGTATAGTCGCATCTGTTGGGATGATACGTTTCCAGTCGGGCCCAAGAGAGGTCATCGAAGAATAGGTATTGAGACGCCGAGAATGGTAAGCCTGGCACAATGCTGCTCGATGGGAGAGTAATGGTACACGTCTAAGTCTGAACATTTGACTTCAACCTGTCAAGCACCTTCCAAATTAAGTCATTCTGTCGATTATGTGGCCTAGTTTTCTGTCACCCACGCCTCTGGCACATCCATACACTAATTTTTGCTCTCCTGTGTTTGTATTGCACTCAACTCACACTCACTTCCAACTTTGTGTCATATACTGGGTCTGACACCCAAAACAAGTTCACATAAGCGTGACCTGCAACTGTTTTCTAATTTTCTCATGTGGCTTTTACACTTTAAGTCAATAGCATCAATTGACGACTACTACTTTTTACAATTTAAGTCTAGAGCACGGATATTTTAGATACAAGACACAAAGATACTAGTGGGATAAGCCTCACCTCAGTAGTCAATAGTATTGAGAATATATATATCGGAGCGCAGGTAGCTCGACTGGTGAGGTACTGATGACATCGGTGATGACTGTGGAGGTGTGTACTGCGACGGTCCTCTTCAACAGTGAGAGAGTGTGTGTTCTGTATTTATATACCATACCAAGCAAATGGGTGCTAAGATGTAGATACATACTGGTACACTACTGACTACGCCCAAGCTTCAGGGGAGGGAGGTCATCTGGAGTCATCATGGAATAGCACCTTCTTACATGGACATCATTCTCTCTAAGTATTCCACCATCTACATTTTCATCATCATTCCAGTGCCTGTTAGTATAAGGGCAACTAGACAAAACCAGGAAAACCTCAGTATTTATTGTTGAGAAAAGATGCCAAGCCTCATACAAGACAGAAGGGCTGAGCTTAAGCTATTAGGATTGTACCTGTTGGGGAATTTACAGAATAAATATTTGCCAAAGTTTTATAAATTTGAGACTAAAAGATTAAGTCCTCTCCTTGTTAATAGCCATTCTCACGATCTCAACTGGCTGCCACCCTTCACATACACACATAAGCCACAGAACCAAAGCTGGCTTCCCATGTTACAATTCATTGCTGAAATGTTGGACAAATGGAGACCACATCAGTTATTGATGGACAAACAAACTTATCAACGAATCGGGTAATTTCAGGGACGTAGCCTCATAGTGCACCCGTTAGCTCGCAACCCTCTCCCTTATTGTCATGCTCCGTCTTGCGATTTTAGCGGTTGCCTTCTTTCCGGTGGTTTTCTCGCAGGCTACCTCGAACGCGAAATGTACTGTTGCCTCATTGTCATGGGTAAGGTATATTTCGTAGGACCTTCCAGCGCTTGATAAACCCTGTCGACTAGACTTCGAACTCACTGGATCAAAGTCCGTGTGATGTTGCGGCTGACCTCGCAGCAGTTTGCAACAATGGTGGTGAGTCTTTTGTGTCTAATTGATCGACATATCAAACTGGCTCTCGCTATCAGTCTTCACTCTGGATAAACTTGGTCCAGGTCTTGTGTACCTTGGACCCAGTCAACCTGTTGCAAATTCATGCCGCTGCAGCACTGTTTACTATTCCTTGCTGAGCGCCTGTGCAGCATGCCAAGGCAATCACTGGATTGGGTCCGTGTTCGCGCTCTCCAATCATGCTCACTATTTTTCAACAAAAATCGAATGAATAGCTGGACAGAATATAGTTTCAATTGCACAACATCATATAATGCAATGTGGGAAGCACACTTTTTGTCTGAAAGTCTGAAAACTGGCTCTTAGCATCTTCTTAGATTTCCCCTGCCTCTCCCTGCTGGAACCAGTGTCCCCAGCTGGGCATATACAAATATCGCAGTAGGCCGAAGCTTGGAGATGCCTTGCTTTTTTCTCAATTGGTTTTAGGCGTCCGACAACTTCAACCTCTCGATGGCTCAGGACCTACAAAGTAAGGCTTTCTATTTTATTTTCTACGCCATTTTCTTACTGATCATAGTGTCAGATCGACCGGAATCCACTGCACCACTCACTTCCGGGACTTCATCTGGTTTTCCTACAAGTGGAAACACAGCCAGCCTTACTACATCCACTTCTGCCTCAAATGACAATGGATCAGGTTCTAGTTCTCACGCCGGTGCAATTGCAGGAGGCATTATCGGTGGTGTTGTTGGCTTGTCTGTTGCTGGACTCTTTTTCTTTTTCTACCGTCGCCGGCGGCGGAATACTTTATCAACTTTTTCAGCGCTCAAGACAACATCTTATACCCCTGCACCCCACAACGACTCGACTCTTAACATGAGTACCAATCCGAGCACTAATATTGTATCAACCCCGTCTCAACCACAGAGATTTTATGTCAGTCTCGACCCAACTTTTTTGCTGATACACCTCACTCTTTTTCCAGGATCCATCCGACCCTAGCACATTCCCTACTACTCCAGCTCCACTTCCCAGCTCCCGTTATAATGATACGCACACACCCTCACTGGTATCGGATCCCTTCCAAGAATCTGCGCTGCAGCTAGCCCATATTCCCCCAGCTCAAACTGGTCTTTATACAGGTGCTCCCGAGCTTTAAATTTTGATATCATTAAAGCACATTCTGTGTAATGTTCTCTGTTGTGTAGTAGTCCTTGCCAGATACGAATAGTGCAAGCACCACTTTATTTACAGCATGATTTCTGAGGAACATGTGCACAGAGTTGCGGGGCTCTCCACGGTGGCTCCACAGTATCGTGAGAGCTTCCATGATTGCATATGATGGCTCATAAATGGCTATGCAAAGGCTGTTCTTCAAAATTCATTAATAGGACAAGCTCCACATGCGGCGTTTCCATCATCGATTGCCACGCTCGGTCTTGGATTTTCCTCTCTGTTGTTTACCTGTCTACTACAATCACTCTACAAACTCACTATGAAGGGACTAAAACTCCTGGGGTTGTTAGCTTTTGTCATCCAACTCAATGCTCAATCTTCAGGATCAGATGTCATGACATGCATACCTGATTATCAGTGGGTATGCATAAGCTCCTTCCCCAAATAATAACCATATAATATCCTCACGAATAATTCAGGCAATTTTTCGCAACCAAACTCCTTGTTCAATTGCAGCCTCTCTAGAGTCAGCTTGCGGTACATGTGAGTTACGGATACATTGGTCAACGTTATCTACCAACCTCACGGTCTCCACAGCCCACCAGATCAATCAGATACCCGCAGGAACTCACTATATCGGTCCACTTCTGTCTGACGCCGACCCTTGTACATGCAACAGTGTCACATATTCTTTGGTACAGGCTTGCGGTGGATGTCAAAATCGTTCCTTCATTTCATTCGCTCAATGGACGTCTAACTGTACTCAGGTTGAACCAATTGGCGAGTCAGTTTTTGATGTAACTTGTTTGCCGTTATGAGCGCTGACTTTTGCTCGTCGGACTAGATTTCCAGTACCATTGCCTTCTGGGGTAGATGTCCCGTCTTGGGCCAAGCTCAATATCTCTGAAGTAAGTTGGCTAACCCTCAGAATCCTCGGGGAAATTAACCAAACTCACAAGACTTTCAATCCCGATGCCGCACGAGGTGAATTTGTCTTCCCTGATAAATCTATGTATCGCTGAAAAACTTGCAAGAGGCTGCCGAAAATGACGTACCATCCACCACAACTTCGAATACGGCATCTTCCAGTACAGAGCAGACATTGCCATCGCAGTCTTCTGGCACACCACCTTCAGGTGGCTCGTCCAGGGGAGTCAGTCCTGGGGCAATTGCCGGAATCACTGTCGGCGCTCTTATGGCTGTCGTCTGTATCCTTTTGCTCATGTTCTGGCGCATGCTTGCAAGGAGGAGACGTATCTCCACGCAAGCACATGGATCAGTGGATCCCTTTAACGAGAAACAACGTCAATCATTCCCTCTAGACTATATCCAATCGAGGCCGGTCTCAGATCCAACATCAATTGCTATGCCACGTACATATGTGAGTAGCACTCCCATTTCATTTTATCCTCCGTTTTTCTAATTGGCTACAATAGAGTCCTATGGATATCAATTCTGGCCTGGGATCATCTACCATCTTTGCCACGGGGCCAGTGCGCAGCTCGATGGATGATACCACCAGTCCACAGACCGCAATGAGTCCGAAGACCATCGTGACCTCCCATAATATCGGCCCCGGAGGTTATACTGGGGCGCCGGAAGTATGAACATCAGCCGATCTGAACATGTATTTTAGGAGTCCTTATGTTCTCCAAGATCCGCTGTCCCGTTAGCTTGTCACTTGAAACACACCTGACGTACATTTTTTTTGCAACATCATCTGCCATTATCAGATGAAGCAAGAGTTCTTGATCTCCTATAAATTATCGTCCCTAGTGTCTTATTAGCACAGTCTAGCGCTGGGTTGCTAACTTCTTTTCCTAGATGAAGACCATATGACCCTATCCACATGTGAAAATACCTGTTCTGATGAGCATGTCCATGAGAGAAGAAGGATTCGTGTGTATATTGTCCGAGGCCGATGGGAGCATTCTTTCACTGCTATTTTTTGAAATCAAGCCATTCCCAGTTTACTGACTGCTTGATTTCGACCTCTTTCCTCCTTCGTGAAGCTTACCTCCATCTCTCTTAAAGGATGGGCTGGTTTCTTGTCATGGTTACAGTCATATTGTCGACCTTGAGACACTCTTCGGGTCAGAAATCAGAAGTGACTTGTCCTTCGTCGTTCGATTGGGTAATTACACTTTTTTATTGGACATCCAAACGACAATGGAACTCGAGTTGTTGATCATAGGCCAAGAATGATAAAGGCCAAGATCCATGTCTTGTTGCTGCTTTGCTACAAGCTGATTGTCGCAATGATACCAACGGTATTTCAGCTAGTTTAGACCACCGTGCAGTACTTTGTTGAGACTTGCTTACAGTTACAGTGCCAAAACTCGCTATCAATGAGTTGTATCTCAATACTGACTCAATGAACGCCCACAATGACTGTGCCTGTAATAAAATTGTCTACTCACTTTTATCAGTTTGCGCAGCGTGCCAGGGCTGCTTTTATATCGAGTAAGTATGAATCTAACTAGTTTCCGCCTCGTCTTGAGTTACGATCCATTTTGCGTTGAAAGCTGGACATCATGGACGACAAACTGCACCATCGAAGATTCCACAAGGTGAAAATTTGAATTCCATACGGATACTTTCACCGGATTCAGTCTCCATTAATCCGAACACAGATTTTTGAAGAACATATCTAATGATATAGATGTACCTAGGTGGACGCATACCTATATGACGGTCAGTATAGTCTGACAAGCACCAGTAGATGAAGCTCACCAATTCGCTACCCTCAGAAGACAGTTAGTATCCTCGACATTGAAGCCATCGGGACCACTACTGCTGATCCCGCGCCTGATAATCAAGGAATTAGCAAGGGTCTCATGATCGTTGGAAGCGTAGTGGGATCTGTCGTTGCAGCCTGTCTTTTGTTCTGGCTGTTACTGCGGTGTGCTCGCCGGCAGGCAGTGAAGCCGTCGAACGAAAGACCTCTTTACAGACCGATGGTGCAAGTCGAGATACCCCACGAACCGATGGACAGCAAATACCCGCCTTCCTTCAAATTCAGCCCTTTGGAGATAGATATTGCAAACAGGTACCCGGATTACGCAAATCACCCCTCCGCCAGCCCTGGCTATTCAAGAATTGACCTGCCGAGCTTCGTGAGTTAGACCTACGTGATCTGGACCCCTCGAATGTAAAGCTAATCACTATGGTAGGCATCGCCGGAAAGTGATCATCAGCAGTCTCCAGCAATAGAATCCTCTGAGCTGTTCACGACAATTGGAGGCCATTCCGGCTCTGTGGGTCACGACCTTGGAAGGCGAAGCAACGTTCAAAGCCCTGCAACGCCTGCACGCATCAATCCTTTCACCAGGCGGGCACTCAGGGGAATAAATCCCAGCTTCCCATAATCAAAGAGAGGACTCAGAGACGCAAGAGGACAACTGGACATTAGCTTATAAAAAAAAAGTGGTGCTGGAAGAAAGATAATGATAATAACCTTGCCAGGGTGATAGCCCCATCGATTCTACTTGCGTTGAAGCGGTAAAACGGTCGACCCTGTGACCCACATGGTGAAATACCTGCAGTAATTATTTGAATGTTAGATGAATTACAGGTGGAGGGCAAAATTAGATGAATCTTGAGGCTCATGCCTCTAAGACCTTGCTTGTTTGAGAGTACTTCGTATTCGTAACCTGGGAATCTTGTCGGATTATATCATCAGGTTTTTACCATAACGGATGCTGGAACCTCCACCTCGAGAAATGACAACTCTCAACACATTAAATACTCCGGACAATTTCTTGACCAACGAATTCTTTACGAAAGTATCAAAGTCCAGACTTCAAGCCTTGTATTCCGACTTCTCCCGCCAAAGGCAATCAAATCCTACCAGCTTTCATGCAAATGTAGATTGGTGGCGAAAGGTTCTCAGAGCACTAGTTCATTCTGACTACCAAAGCACATCAGGAAAGAAGGAATCGAGTCACATTGCTCTTCGGGTAGATCATGATCTCCTAGAGCGCCTGAAACTGGAAAAGATAGGAAAGCCATTAGCAGTGAGGGCAATTCTCGTAAGGATCATACTATCCTCTGAGCCGTCTTCTGACATGTGTTGAACCTAGCAAGAATGAACTTTGTTCCTCCAAGGCTCTTGTACCTATGTCAGAATTCATGTCTGCTCCAACTTCGATATTGGTCCCCGGCTGGTTGCCATATCGCATAGCGTCCTTTGTGGTGGGAAAGCCTCTGTGGTGGGCATTAGAGCAGATTGGCATTGTAGAAAATGACTCCGAGGATCACCAGGATTCAAATTCCCTCCAGGCTGACTGGTTTGGCGAATATGTTTTCGTAGAGCTGCTCGAACATGCAGCAGATGCTGTTCTGACCTTGCAAGAAGCTCATGCGACAGGGCCAGCCGACGCGTTGTATACAATAGAGGGTTTTAAAAAGACCTTTGCATCTATATTCAGTGTATCCGAGCAATCTACTCTCAGTGAGACGGACGCCAAGGTCTTAATCAAGTTCTTGGAGCGAGAACGCAAAGCCGTCGTTACCGACAATGAGGTGAGCACCCTTCAATCTTCAACAAAACAAGGGTAGCTGAATTCGTTCACCAAAGCTTGTGAAATTTGTCGAAAAAAATGGATCCCCAGACGAAAAGATGATCACTGCAATCGATCGCGGCATCTTAGAACTTAAATCCGCTATATCCAATCTGCAGTGCCTTGTCGAAGCAATTCAAGAAAAATTGCATGAGTGAGACCTCTCATACTATACAACTGTTGACGATTCATTTCCTCGATGTATTCCAGATCTACGAAGAAAGCGACGTCAGCCTTGCAGCAAAAGCAAAAATCATTGGCATTAAATCATTTGAGGTCCCGAAAGCAGCTCGGAGAAGTTCTCCAAAAGCGACTTGCCTCCTTGGCTACTCTAGAAAGTACCATGGTTTCTATCGAGACTGCTGCTGGTGATCTAAGAGTGAGCCTGCAATTCTAGTTCTGATGCCAATCTAACGTGATCCTCAAGATTCTGAGAAATTATGAATCGTCAACGTCGACATTACGGGGCATCCTTTCGGATCCGTCCCTCCATCGTACTAACATTGACAAGACTATAGACGCTTTGGCAGAAGCAAACTATGCCGCACAAGAAGTTGACAGTGCAATCAGGATTGGAGGTGATGTGGCCCTCGGGGTCGATGTTGATGAGGAGGGACTTGAGGATGAGTGGAGGACCCTAGTCCAGGATATCGGAGCCGATGCAATTACTGTTCAGACGCTAGATCTACCTTCGGCCCCCACCACCTCAGTCCGTGTTGGCCCAGGAGAACCAGAGAGACAACAACTTCCGTCTCTGTGACCAGCCCTGTCATGATGCGACCAGGATACTCTTCATCCTGCACACACTCCTTTAAATAGAGCTTTATGTATTCCGTTGTTAGTGCATTTATAGAATTCTGATACACTCTCCAATTTTGGCGATGATATGTATATCGGCGGTATTCATTGGCGGCAAATAAAAGTATCACGAGAACAATCTATCTTCTCCCTCGTGTGTGTTGGCGAAAGGATTGGACTGGTTGAATGCTGGGGGGGAAAGTCTATTCTTTTTCGGTCAAAGCCTCTCATTAATGGAAGGCCGGTCAGCACAACTGACCATGACCAATCGGAGTATCGACGCTCTCAAGCGGGCGATGAAGAAGCAGCTTTTCTTATGAACACATGGTTGTTTGGAAAGAAAGGTGTGTATCGTCACACTGTCGCAAACAGACGACGAACACTTACTCGGACATTACCTTCCGTCGGAGTGACAAATGACTTTCGTACGTCTGAGGCATCCGAAGGGTGTTTCGACCCTTCAGCTTCCCCAAGACGATGCTACCTTCACGGTTTGGGACTTCCAGCAACATATTTACTCAACCTGCGAGATCTTGCCCTCCCGACAAACAGGTAAATCAGTCCAGTGAATATCGTGATGCCGCTGATCACTCTTCACTGCAGTCAAAACGGGCTATCCACCGAAATCTTTGACATTGATTCCTGAACTTCCCTTTTCAAGCCTTGGAATTATAGCCGGAGATCAAATTATCGTGAGCGAGATTCCGGGGTCGGATCTGACTGGAGGAGTTAAGCAGGATATTACGACTCGACCACCCCAACTCCCTGGTTCGGTGGAGGTAACGCACACCGGTTCCCTCCCATTGTCGAGCGCTGTTGATAAACCTGATTTTGTGGAAGCGGGAGATGAAAGTGTGTTGGTTCATAGAGTACGTTTTCTATGGCATCCTGGGTCTCTACTTATTGGGGCCGTCGCAGGTAGTTCCCGATGACAATTCTTGTCTGTTCTCTGCGACAGCACTAGTTTTTGAACAAAACATTTCAAACGCCCAGGGTATGCGAAAGAGTGAGCATCAATTACGAAATCCTGAGGATATCCTACTAAATTGGACTTAAGTCGTGGCTAACGGCATTCGTAATGATTCCGAGAAGTACAATGAAGCTATCTTAGGGTGAGACATCGGTGCATCGTTTCAGAAATCTGAGTTTATCAATCGGAAAAGCATACCTCCTGAACAGTATATCCAGACGATCCTAAAACCTACAACATGGGGAGGAGCCATAGAACTCGGTATATTGGCCCAGCATTACGGCATAGAGATCGCCAGCATCGACGTTGAAACAGGCCGCATCGACTGTTTCTCACCCTCGGAGAACAAAAGTATCGGAATGCGCTGCGCACTGATTTACTCTGGTATACATTATGATGCAGCATCGCTGGCACCGATGGTAGACGCTCCACCCGAATGGCATCAGACATTGTTTCCAATTGTAAGAAATATATCACGCATGTATCATATTCATGTTTATCTAATTGCTCAGGGACTTGGTGAAGACGACCCAATAATCACAGCATTGAGAAGGCTGGCAGACATCCTTCGGTCGAAGAAAGCATATACCAATACAACTACTTTCAAACTCAAGTGCGAGGTCAGTAACCATATCCTATTTGGAATAAATGCATCTTATCATCTTTCAGCAATGCAGGAAGGGCTTGAAGGGGGAGAAAGAAGCTCGTGTTCACGCAGAACAGACAGGCCATGTTCGTTTCGGCGAGTATTGATACGTATCAGTTTGTAGACGGGGCGATAGTCATTAAAAAACCAATCCGACAAAGTGAACAATAGATTGAGTAACAATTATCTTGCCGGGCAGGTAAGATCATTTTAATCCTGTAATTTGCAGGAGTAGGAAAATAAGTGGGGGCACCGCGGATCGAACGCGGGACCTTTAGAAACCAAGAACTTCAGTCTACTGCTCTCCCAACTGAGCTATGCCCCCATCTTATCCATGCTTTATAAAGTCATATCTCAAAATACAAAGTAATCACTATGGACAGTTCAGCTTCCTACACTCTTATCTCTAATTGGGCCCAAAGCTCTTGGATAATCTCTGCTGGAAAGACATGTCTTGTATTTCACCCATTTGTTACATAGTGCTGGTGTAAATGTTCATCTCTTTTATTATTGATTCTTTTCGTCTCATTGATTAGTAGTATCTGCTCTTATCAATTATCCTTTGATTTCTAATGATTCTCTAGGTGTTTTACTCCTCAGTTCTGTATCCATCGGGCTGAGGTAAATAATTTATTATGACTTTGACACCTTCTCCTTGGTGTGTACCTCTTGAAGCAGACTAGTATACTCTGTTGTGACATAAAGACTTTTGTGTGATGCACCACCTTTTCTTTTTTTATCTGAGACAGTGTAATTATAGAACCAGGTAAGCCGCACCGGGTGACGCCTGAGGTAAGCATAATCTCTTTTTTTTAACTCAACAATCTATCAAGCGGTGTACGAACACACCCCACGCTACTGACTAAGGCAATGGGCCTTGACTAATACTATTGGGCCGGGTTCTGTACTACGAGAAGAGACTGGGCATAGATACGAAGGAATGGGAAGAAGGAAAGCAGTGGGCTGTGAAGACATGTGTTACGCTCGGGAGGTCAACAGTCTAACATCGACGGCCTAGAAGTGCTTGAGTACAGTCGAGTGCCTGCCTAATCAAGGCTTCTCTCCAGCTTACTTCCGGCTTTCCACTCAGCTGATCGCTTAATCTGCCCAATAATCATGTTCACACAGACTGTCCTTGGCTGATTGTGTGCACCAGGGCAACATTATATTCTTCGGTCGCTCAAACGAGCAGCGCCCATCGTTCGTGTCATAGCAGACTACCGAGCTGAAGCCACCATCATGGCAGGCCCTCGCAATTGCAGGCGTTCCACTAAAATATCCGCTGTTAGGATCGGTTTATCACTCATATTGTTCTATCACCTTCGTGATAACGTTGCAGAGACGCCTAAATTCATACCAGCATTCTCCCGCACTGTAACGAAGATAGTGACGCACACCATTACAGCCACTGACATGCCTATGCCTTCGATTTGTCCACCCGTAAAACCCAAGCCTGAGAAGCACTCTTACCGCTCGGATGGATTACTGGAAGTCAACTACGATGGACCCCACCCAATCTTCGAGTTGGTGCGTGAGGCAGAGAAATTATGGACAGAGAAGTTGCAGCGGGCAAGCAAGTCGCTCGTTGACGCCGTTGGTGAATATCAACGGCGATATAAACGAGATCCTCCAAAAGGATTTGACTTATGGTATACACTTCCTCCATTCCGTCCCGATCTCCAATTCTGAAAGAGGCGTCTGCAGGTGGGAGTACGCAATGGAGCATGATGTCCAGTTGCCGGACGAGTACGACCAGATTTCCCATGACCTGGAGCCTTTTTGGGGAATGGAGCCGTCAGATCTCTTTCTGATTCAGGCAGAACTAGAGACAAAGCTCGACTCATATACCGTCGGTAAAACTTCTAAGGACGCGCCCGTTGGTATCCTGACATACGCATTCCATGACGGGCGTTATGACCAACTTATTGCAGGCTCTCATGCGATTCTTGAACTTTTGAATAAGATTGAGCATCTCTTACCTGAATTCCGTTTCAC
>Ga0153993_100047_pt1 | contig 36911 bp, 34 predicted proteins | sample TSNC077MetaG_FD_104706 | JGI IMG/M metagenome (GOLD analysis project Ga0153993, IMG submission 104706) | Attine ant fungus gardens microbial communities from North Carolina, USA - TSNC077 MetaG | ecosystem: Host-associated > Fungi > Mycelium > Unclassified | place: USA: North Carolina, Lumber...
ACGGATCCAGTCTCGGCTACGACGACGCCCACGCGGCGGCGCAGATCTTGTCCCAGCACCGCGAGATCCTCATCGCCGACACCGGCAACAACCGCCTCGCCGGCAGCTGGCACTGGGCAACCACCCACGCGGACGTCCTCCTCGTACCCGTCCCACTCCGCCGCGACGCCGCCGCAGCCGCGCACCGGATGCTCCTCGACCTCGCCGCCACCGTAGGCCCGGCGATGATGGCTCGCACCATCGTTGTCATCACCGACGGACCCGGAGATGCACCGATGGTCGAAATCGACGCTGTCGACGCCTTTCTCGACGCCGGAGTCCACTCGGTCGCCCGGATGCCGTTCGAACCACTCTTCGCCTCCGGCGAGCGCATCGCGCCCTCGAAGCTCAGGCGCAGCACCACCGAAGCCCTGACCGTCGTTGCCTCGACCGTCATCGATCTCATCGCCCACACCGCTGACTGACCCCGTATCAGCCGGCGCCGCACACCAAACCTCCCGCCGACACCCATCCGGACCCCCTGAACGAAAGGCACCACATGAGCATCGACACCACCGCAGGAAACCGAGCAACCCGCCGCGCACACCAACACTGCCGACACCGCCACCTCACCCACGCCCGCCAGAGCACCATCGCCGTCATCGCTGCCGCAGCAGCAATGGCCGCAGGAATCACGCTCGCACCACCAGCAATCGCAGCACCCGGGCAAGCCGGCATCACCGACGGAGGAGGACAAGCAGGCATCACCGACGGCGGCGGACAGTCCGGCGTGACCACCGAACCCACCCCGCCGCCGGCCACAGAAGCTCCAGCCCCCACCGAACCCATCTACTGGATCGACCCACCCACGCAATACCAGAACATCGACTACCAGCCGCTACCGAACTGGGACTACGACACCAACACCTACACACCACCCACCTACACCGACACCACACCGACCGACTACACCCAACTCCATCTCCCCGGCCCCGTCGACGTCGTCGCACCGATCATCGCCCCACGCGACACCCTCCGCATCGGAACATTCCACATCGCACAACCGAACTGGGTCTCCGACGCCGACCTCGAACGGACCAACAACACCACCGCCATCATCGAATCCGGAGTCGCCACCGGCTGGAACTCCCTCGGTGTCCCTGTCGACAAAGCCAGCCGCGACGCCGCCACCCAAGTAGGCGGTGCCGCAGCCGGAGCACTCGCCGGAGGAATCGGCCTCGCGACCCCGTTCGCCATCGGAGGAGCACTGATCGGAGGCACCGTCGGCGGAAACATCGGCCTCGGACTGGGCAACGTCTTCGTCCCCGGAATCGGCTGGGTAGCGGGCGGTCTCGCCGGAACCGCCGTCGGCGCCGGCACGGGCGCACTCCTCGCCGGAGCCCCCGCGTTCGTTCTCGGCGGTCTGGGCGGAGGAATAGCAGGATTCACCGCCGCCGTCGCGTACGGTGCAGGTGAACTCGGCGAACCCGTCGAAATCGCGGTCCCCGACGTCGACCAACCCGCCGTCACCAGCCAGACCCAGAACACGCTCACCGACTGGGAGAACTCCGGCCCCATCGGTGAGGCCGTGGCCACCACCGTCCGCGACACCGTCGCCACGGCCCCCACGATCGACCAACAGGCCCGCGACTTCGTCGCAGCTCAGCCCGGAGGCGAGCAGATCATCGAACACCTCGACACCTCACTCACGGACTTCCTCACCACCGCCACCCCCGGTCTCGCGTCATCGCTGATCAGCGACGCAGTCGGCGCAGGTATTCCGGCGTAAAGCTCGCATGATCAGAGCCGTTCAGGGCGGGCGGCAACGCGCCGCCCGCCCTGAACTTGTCCGTGCGCCACTAGAACCAGGCGCGAGCACCGAAAGGACGACAGCGATGACGAACACGACAAGGCACCCCGCAGTGATCGACCTACTCGGCGGCACGCCCCACGGCGCAGGCGCGGACACGACCTCAACAGTCGCCGCGCCCACGCCTCCGACAGCGCCGAAGCGTCCGCGCAAGAGGGATTCCCGATCGCCCCGCAGCCGTTACGTCGCTGCCCTGATTGTCGTGGTCGCGCTGCTCGGTTGGTTCGTCCTGCGACTTCTCTCTGGCAACGACGAGCGCGCACAGGAAAGAATCTCCGACGAGACAGACACCTCGGAAATGGCACCTACCCTCGACGTCACCCCGCCCGCCCCCGCCGCCGCTGAAACCGATCCGACCGCATGCCGCACCGACCCCGGTGATCAGAAGAGCGGCCCCGGAGTCATCGCAGCCTTCGAGTACGCCTACTACGTCACCCGCTCTGGAACAGCCGTTCGCGCACTCGCCACCCCCGACTCCTCCCTGCCGTCGGCAGAGAAGATTCAAGCCGGAATTGACACCGTCCCAACAGGAACCTCCCACTGCGTGCGCATCACACCGATCGCGGCCGGTATCTACTCCGTCGCTCTCACCGAAATGCGTCCCGGACAGCCGCCCGCGCAGTTCCCGCAGACCATCACTGCCAAAGAATTCGACGGTCGCTGGTTCGTCGACGTCATCAACTAAAACCGGCACCAGCCAAGGAGATTTCGTGAACACGAGAACACTGATCGCGGGCGATACATCGTCGCCCGTCATTTTGCACGTCCCGCACGCCTCGCGCCTCATTCCATCCGAGATTCGATCGTCACTTTCCGTCACCGACGTTCAACTCGCCGCCGAACTGGACGAGATCACCGACGCACACACCGACGAGATCGCACAGCACGCTGCGCGATCAGTGACACTCCGACCGTGGACACTGCGCAACGACCTCTCGCGACTGGTGATCGATCCCGAACGATTCCCTGACGAACGCGAACAACTCAACGCCGTCGGCCGCGGCGCGGTCTACACCCGAACCTGCAACGGAGACATCCTGCGCAACACCGACAACACCACACGAGATGCACTGCTCGATAACTACTTCCATCCCTACGCCGCCGCGATGTCCGACCTCGTGACGGACCGCATCGCCGCCACCGGCCGCGCCGTGATCATCGACGTCCACTCCTACCCGACATCGCCGTCGACGTACGAGCTGCACCCAGATGGCCAGCGCCCCGCGCTATGTATCGGCACCGACCCACACCACACGCCGCCTTGGCTTATAGAGGCCGCCTACGCCGCGTTCTCCCCGCTCGAAGACATCGGCACGGATACCCCATTTTCCGGCACGTACGTACCACTCGACCACTACAGCACCGATCCCCACGTGTACTCGGTGATGATCGAACTACGCCGCGACCAATACCTCACCGAGAACGGCGAACTCGTCGACATCGCCGCCGAAAACCTCGGCGCCATGCTCGGCCGTCTCGTCGACGCAGCAGATCGAGGGAGCCGATAGATGTGCCAGAAGTACCCCGGCCCCCGCTGCACCCCGCACGTGCGAGCACGCCTCGACCGCGCCCGCCGCAGACTCGACGCCGCACAGACATTGTTCGATGCGAACCCCGCGGACACCCGCAACCGGCAACGATTGGATGCTGCGACAACGAACCTCGACGACCGGTCCGCGGAATATGACGCGACCCCCGGTGGACAAACCGAGTTGCGCACTCAACTCGGCGCAGAGGACGATCCAGGTAGGCGAGAAAAGCTGCAGCGTCGCCTCCAAGTGGGCAAAGCGCTACGCGAGCAGCAGATTAGAGCAGCATCAGGTTTCATCCACGACGACCCGAAGGACAACAACGATGGCGACGAACGAGATACCGACTCTGACGCAGGAGCAACGCGAAGCGTTCTGGCGTCGCAGGGGATGGACGCCGGAACTGCCGGACAACGCACGGACGACGATCGAACAGGAATGGGACGACCTGGCGATCGAGGAAGCCGAAGCCCACGGCTTCTGATCGGTGACCGCGAGGTTGTTCCCACACAGGTCCACACGCTCGATACCGTTCGGGCCACGCAGCTTCAGCGCAGAGGAGACAGCACTCCGGACCTGTACGAGTTGGCGCCCTCCGACGCTGATCTCTACCGGCAGCAAATGGAACAGCTCAAAGTCAGCAACCGCTTCGCCTCATCCGTACACATCTACAACGATGACGAATACGCCAACATGCGGCTGTTTGTGACCGACGACGGCCGTTCCGGCATCGCACTCAACGACGACGAAATCGTCTCTGCTTTCTCCCATCGAGACAGCAAATATCCAAGCGCCGCGAAATCCATGCTCGCCGTTGCCATCCAGCAAGGCGGACGGCGACTGGACTGTTTCGACACGGCACTACCGAGGATCTATTCCGAGGCTGGATTCGTCCCTGTGGCCCGCCTGAAGTGGAACGACGACTACGCCCCCGACAGCTGGAATTACGCCGTCTACAGCCGGTACAACGGGGGACGTCCCGACGTTGTGTTCATGGTTCACAATCCCGCTGCCTTGGACTCGCGGTACGTGCCGGGTGCGGGAGAGTATGTGAACTCGTACGACGACGGGATCAATGCAGTCCACGCGCGAATCGTCGGTGAAGGCCGAATTGCCTGATACCTCAGATTCGTGCAGTTTGCCGCCCGAATAGGGGCGGCTGAAAACCTCGGGTGGTTCAGACTGATTGGGACCTAGAACAGCTTCGAAGGGCCCGTTCGAAGCAACTCGTGCTCGACGAACCACGGTCAACGCTCGCACTTGGACCCCGATGTGAGCCGGCCTTTCCGTGAAGACTTGACGAATGCAATGTTTCGCGGTCGAAGACAAGTGGGCTTTTTGCACGACGGTGCGGCATTCCGCGGACCGTCGCAAGGTCCGGTTTGTCCGGATGGCGCCCTATACGTGTGGAGTATCCCAGTGAGGCTTGTGCACCGTATGGTGTTTTGTGGTGGGGTTTAACTTCATCCCCGGACAGTGCGCGTCCCTTTGGGGACGAGCGCAAAATCGCTTCTTATCTTGCCTGTACGAAGTCTGTCGGAGATACGTTTACGACGCGGGAGCTGCGAGAGGCCCTCGGAGGGGGCGGTGAGGCGAATTCCAATGAGCACTTTCAACGCCGTCTTCGCGCTGCGGTCGAAGCGGGACGGGTGGCAGATTGCGTCGTTCCAAGACGATCGCACCCTGCCGGCCGAGCATTACCGGATCGACGAGATGGGGTGGCACCCCGGTTTGGGCCCGCAACGGAAGAACATCCAGGTTGTCAGCGCGAAGACCCGAGCCGTCCTTCTTCGCCGCGATGGTTCTCGGTGCCAGGTCTGCGGAGTTGGTGATGGAGAATTTTATCCTGAAGATTCGAGCCGACTCGCTGTGATCACTGTGGGACATCTGATCTGACAGGACTTCGGCGGTAGCAATGACCTTTCCAATCTGCGCACGGAATGCGCCCTGTGCAATGAGCAGATGCGCAGCGAGGGCGGAAAACCGGACTCATTCGAAGAGGTCTGGTCTGCGGTCAGAAAGCTGACGACGCCTCAAGTGAAGCGGCTCGACGGATGGTTAGCGCGGAGGTATCGATCTTGCGACACGCTGGACGAAACGTATGACCGGGTGCGGAAGCTGCGCCCAGGGGACTTGGAGCGCATGGTCACTCGGATTGCGGCGATGAGGGGACGTGACGTGTAGCAGCGGAGGGTGCCGGTCGCGGGATCTATTGGGTTCGAGATGGATTCACGTTCGGTTGCGGTGCCGAGTCGCACGCTAGTGGTGTCGCCCCTGGGACTGGGGTGGCCGCGATCGGTGGTAAATGGCTCTCAGCCTTCGATGGATGCGAGGACCTGGTTCGAGAAGGCCGCCATCACACGGTCCTGGTCGTCGCGGGGGAGCCGGCGCCATTGGGTGAAGATCCGTTCGATGTCGTCCGCGGTTCTCCGTTGCGCGATCATCCACGACAGGAGCCGTGCTTTGTCGGCCTTCGCGCCGATGTCCTGGGCTTGCGCCAATACCGATTCCCACTCCGGTGGATTGGCAGTACTGTCGTGCCCTTCGTTGCACCGGTGGCACTCGGCTTGCAAGTTATTCTCGTCGCCGGGGCCGGATGGGTTATCCGATGCGATCTGCCCGATGGTCAGTACTGCCCGGCGCCCTGGCAGGTCGGGGTACGAGCCGCCCGCAGGGACACCGCAGATTGCGCAGAGGTTCCCTGTCCGTTCGAGGATCTCGCGTCGTTTCGCTCCGCTGATCGTTCTGCGCTTTGGCGTGGGTGGCCGTTCACCCAGGTCGATTCGAACACCGATTTTCTGCACGAGGTACTCGTTCGGTTTCAGAGACGGGTTCACCTTGTAGTTGTCGATGACCCAGCCGCACTCGCGCAGGTCGCGCATGCGCCGATCCACCTGCGAGAAGTCCGGAACAGCCTCGTGCAGCTCCAGCTTCGTGAACTTGTGTCCTTCGCCGATGTTCGCGATGAATGCCGCGACGAGCACTTTCGACGAACGGCGGATCTCTCCCTCGGTCACGGGGTCCTCCTGTCAGCGTGAGATTGACGATCGTTCGGCAGTGCGGCAGAAACAAACATACGTGAATGACGGTGCCGAATGCTAGCCTGGCAATGTCCGGCACCGTCCGGCAGAAATATGCACCGCTGATACTGGCGCAAGAGAGAGCTGTATCACTTACGGTATAGTCGAACAAACGTTCGAGTTCGTAGTGTGGACTGTACTTCGTTTCAGGTATAGGAAGATGGAGCAATGCCAGCCAAGAAGAAAACCGTGCCACCGGCGACTCGATACAGGGTTGTCGAGATCTGTGCGGGTGCTGGTGGCCAGGCTCTGGGGCTCGAGAAAGCCGGTTTCGAGCATGAGTTGGCTATCGAACTCGACCGCAACGCCTGCGACACCCTCGAGCTCAATCGGCCGGGATGGAAGGTCGCCTGGGGCGACGTCGCGAACCCCGATACCTGGAACCCGAGCGACTACGCAGGCATCGATCTGCTAGCGGGCGGCGTGCCATGTCCTCCGTTCTCCATCGCAGGCAAGCAACTCGGCGCATCGGACGAGCGTGACCTATTCGCATGGGCTGTGGAGACGGCTGTACAAATCAAGCCCCGCGCCCTGATGCTCGAAAATGTGCGAGGGTTGTCCGCGCCGCGGTTCGCGGCGTATCGGCAACGCATCCTCGACCGGCTCACAGAGGCTGGATACGTCGCCGATTGGCGCTTGCTGCAAGCCTCCGATTTCGGTGTGCCGCAGCTGCGCCCGCGATTTGTCCTCGTGGCACTGCAACGTGAGGATGCCGCATATTTCCATTGGCCCAAGCCTTCTCCGACAAAGAAAACCGTTGGCACTGTGCTGAAAGACCTGATGGGGCAGGAAGGCTGGCGGCACCTCGATGACTGGGTGAAGCTGGCAAACGACATCGCACCAACCCTTGTCGGTGGCAGCAAGAAGCACGGCGGCGCTGATCTCGGCCCGACACGCGCCAAACGGGCCTGGCTGAACCTCGGCGTGAGCGGAATGGGAATCGCAAACGAGGTACCGGCCAAGGACTCGCCGCACCCCCTTGATGCCCCACCAAAGCTCACCATCCCGATGGTTGCGCGTCTCCAAGGCTGGAAGGACGGGGAATGGAAATTCGCTGGCCTCAAGACCGCGACATATCGCCAGATAGGCAACGCCTTCCCGCCGCCGGTCGCTCAGGCAATCGGTACGTCCATCATCGCGGCCTTCAATCGGACCGCCGAGCGACGGGACATACCCGAACTAGCCGCCAGCGCTGTCCATGACTCCGTCTACCGGGCATTGCAGTCCACCGACGGATTCATGACGGCAAAACGCCTCCTAGCCATCTCGGAGGACATTGCCGAAGAGCATGAACTCGAACGCAGAATCGCAGATCTCTCCCGCGACTTCGAGGTAGAGATCAAGCAGAACAAGACCGGTGTCTCATACCGTCTCGGTGAGTTCAAGGGATTCGTCGGGCAAGAGGACCACCATCGGCATGAATACATCGCCGATTATCGTTCGCGAGTCAGTTAGGAGCACGGCATGAGTGAATCGAACGTCTACGGCCAATCGATCGAGTACGGCACTCTCCAGTATCTCGATGTCTTGGATCTGCTGTCGTCGAACGGGTATCGCGCGACGTTCACGCAGACGGGTGGCATGAGCGCAGCAATCGAACTCGCCATTGACGAGAACAAATTTGCGCTCATCACCGACGCGGATGGTCCGCTTGCCTGGGAACGTGAAGACCATCACGGATGGGCTGTCGGTGTCTACGAGTACCAGGACACGTCCGACGCGGTGACGTATGAATCGACAACGAACAGCAGCGTGGAAGCACTGATGGGGATTCTGCCGCCTGCGAGTTGACGATCAGCTGCGAGCCCGCGACTGCTGTTCGCCAAGGGCGGCTTGAACTTTCGCTACCGCATCCTCCATCAGCTCATGTTCCCAGATACGGATCACTGTCCAGCCCTCCTGCCCCAACAGCAGTGTTTGAACTTTGTCCCGCTCGGCATTTCGGCGAAGCTTCGGTGACCAGTACTCCTGATTTACTCCCGGATCCCGGCCATGCTCAGGACAGCAATGCCAGAAACATCCATCCACAAAGATCGCCACGCGCCAACGTGTGAATACGATGTCGGGCCGGACAAGCCGCCCGCCGACACGGATGGGGAAATCCTTGCGATATCTGAGGCCCAGTCCGTGAAGAGCGAGTCGAAGTGCCACTTCCGGTTTCGTGTCCGTTCGGCGAATTGCCCGCATGTTTCGTGATCGGCCCGGGCTCAGTTGGTACGCGGAGTCTTCACCCGTGCCGCTGGTGGACATGAGGCGAGTCTAGCCGGGCGATGCTCACTCAAGGCTGACGCAATGTCAGTACCTAGTTGGCCGATCCCTGGTACTCCCGCTGTTGGCGGGAGTACCGAAGGACCTCCTCGCTACATCATCCTGGTACTTGCAGGGGAAGGACAGGTCGGCCCACCGATGTCGCTACGGTGTCGTAGCTAGGTGCACCCCGTCCGGTCCTCGGCGTTCGCACCCCGGATGCCATGTCCGCAGGCTAGTGCGATTGTTGCCTCGTCTCGGTGCTGGGGCTCAGACGTCCGCGGCGCCAAGACATCTGAGCCGATCACACGCAGCGTGGCTACTCCTCGGTCTTGCCGAACAGTGGTGCACGTTTGGTCGAGACTTCACCTGGGGTGGCCCGCCGCCACTGCTCCCCTTTGATCTCGACGCCGGAACCAGGTCCGGCGGGCACGATCCGGACGGAGATGTATTCCGTCCTGCTCGGCACAGGGACCCCGAGGTCTGCGGCGATCTGCTTCTGTTCGTCCCTCGTTCCGCTGAGGATGATGTATCCCTCGGGGGCGAGTGCGGAGCGGGCGCCGCCGTTGGTCCGGACGCGTTTCTGGTCGTCGAGTTGCATCGCCACGGTACGGACGGCGCTGCGGTGCACCAGTTGTCCCTCGGCGAGTCGGAAGAGCTGGTTGGTCCGCTGGGTGCCGTACTTGCGGGTGAAGAGGTCGTCGATGTTGGGGCGGGGGAGCTGCAAGAGAATGTTCGCGGGCATTGGGGAGTCCTTCCACAGCCAGCGCACTGAGGATCTGCCGAGGGAGTTGAGGGTGGTCTTCTTGTCTCGGTTCGCTCCTTCGGAGCGGTATTCCTGCCGGACGCGGACCAGGCCGAGGGACCAGATCGCACGTTCGTCGTTGCCGGTGGCGACGAGGGCGAGGCGGCCGAACACCTCGGGTGGAAGCATCCAGGAGCCTTCCTTCTGGCTCCACTTGGCATCGACCTGGTGACCGGCGATGCGGTAGTCCGTCTCGTCACCGCCGTCAAACTCGAATTCGCGCTGGGCATTGATCTCGAACAGCGTGCCGAAGTGGGTTTTCTCGGTTTTCATCAGCTGGTCCCAGCGGTAGCGCCCGGTTTCTGCGCCGTTGTAGATCATGTCGTAGGTGTGCCGGACCACGGCGGCCCAGCGGGATCCGTCCGGGTCGGTGTGCAGGAGTTCGTCTGCAACAGCCTCCATTTCGGGGTCTGGTTCAGCGAAAGCATCAATGGTGGTCACAGGTCGGGTTCCTTTCAGGAAACTCATTCGCGCCGTAGTTAGCGCAGGGGGGATCGCGCGGGGTCCTTGTTGCGCCTCGCGGTCGTCAGGGATGGTGAAGAGGGGTATTGCGGCTAGTCGCCGGCGAGAGCCTCCTTTCCGGATTCCTGCATCACCCGCACCTGCTCCGAGTGGGGCAGGCGGCGCCAGTCGAGGAAGACCAGCTCGGCGTCATCGGGGCTTTTGCGGCAGGCGACCATCCAGGCGAACAGCCGCTTCCTCTCCTTGCGGCTGCGGATGTTTCTCGCCCGGGTCAGAACGAAGTCGGTGGTAGGCGGGTCGAGGGTGTTGTCCCGGGACTCGTCACCGCAGCGCTGGCATACCGTGCGGAGGTTGTTGTCGTCGTCGGTGCCGCCGCGGGCAATGGGAATGAGGTGCCCGATGGTGAGCACCGCCCGTCGGCTGGGGGCGTCGGGGAACGGTTTACCGGCGGGCGCGCCGCAGATGGCACAGACATGCCCGTCGCGTTCGAGGATCCGGCGGCGTTTGGCTCCGCGTGCGGGCTTGGGCGGGCGCTCGCCGAGGTCGATCTGGACCCCGATCTCCCGGACGAGGTCTTCGTCCGGTGCCAGCGACGGGTTGACCTTGTAGTTGTCAATGACCCATCCAGATTCGCGCAGTTCACGCATCCGTCGGTCGTTCTGCGCGTAGAAGGGGATCGCCCTGTTCAGGTCGAGCTTGGTGAACTTGTTTCCCTCACCAACTGTGGCGACGAACTCGGCGACAATGACCCGCGAGGAGCGTCTCACTTCTCTGTCCGTCACTGGCAGTTCCTTCCACGAGGTGCCGAGCTCCGGGCCGGTTGGCCAACGAACAACAAGTACCTGCTCATCACCACAGAAGTTCCGCGGGCCTTCGGGGCAACGTCCGGCAGATCTTCGGCACTGTTCGGCGACCCGGAGGGTGTGACACGCGGACGAATGCGACAACAAACGGGTGTTCGAAGGAGGTACTAGCGTCGAGCAGTTCCGCGTAAGGCCGGCCGATGGGGCCCATGCCAGCGAAGAAGAGTGCCACGCCGAAGTCGTCGAGATCTGTGCCGGTGCTACATATGGGGATCTCGGAAGCGGATACATCCACGTCCACTACGTTGTTCCACTGCAGACTTCAGGTGTCATCGCGAACTCTCTCGATGACCTCGTTCTGGTCTGCGTAACTGCCACGTCATGCTGCACTGCGGCGCGACGTGGCGAACATCCGATGAGCCACGTGAGCTCATCTACGTCACAGTTCGCCTGTCGATTAACAGGGCCAGACCACTTAACGAAACTCAGCTGACGATCACCAAGATCGAAACCCTGCTGGATCGCCAGAGCCATGTAGTGCCGAATAGCCCCGAGCGACTGTCCCAGGCCCACCAGCTCCAACTCAGCCACGTCGCGTCCCTGGAACTGCTACTGGCCGATGAGGTGTGTCACGGCGGGGAATCACGCTCTGCGGCTTTGCGTTCGACGAAGGCCGGGTTGGATCAGTCGATGCGGATCGACACCTGGATCGCCCTCGACGATCTGCGCTATGACCGCAGCTTGCTCTCGGATCGTTTCTCGCTGCGGTTCGCCGAGGCCGGCCACTCGGTGTTAGTCGGGGCCGGGTGGGTCTGGCGATCCCGATGCGACGGGCCGATTGACTGGCAGGAACGCGGTTTGTCTCCCTTGCCAGGATTACTATCAGGCGCGCCAGCGGTGTTTCCGTTGCGCAACACGCAACACCTTCTCTTGATATTCACGGGCCGTGCCTCCAGGCTGAAGACATGTTGATCTCCAGGTCGCGGCTCGGGGCAGTTCCTGCACTTGCAACGCTGCTACGTGAACGTCGGCTGGAGAAGAAGCTGTCTTTAAGGCAGGCCACGATTGGAGTTCCGGGTGTCAGTGCTTCCACCCTGTGTCGAGTGGAAGCCGGCGAGAGGAACCTGACTTACGGGCCGGGGCTCCTGGCGCTTGCGGATCGGCTGGAGTTGGACAGGCAGGAGGTTCTCGATCTTGCTGGGGGGCTCACAGTTGAGGGAATCGATGAGCTTCTGGGCGCCGATCTCCGCTTAGCGGTTCGGGGGGGTCGTCTTATAGATCGTGGGCGCGAAGCACTAAGGGAGGCTCACCTCGCAGCGTTGGCAGCTCGGGGCGGTGGTGCCTCGGTTGAGCTCCTAGCTAATGAAATTGACCTGGACTTCCGGCCAGCTCTTGAGGAGCCTGGATTTGACGGGCCGGAGGTTTACCGTGTTCCACGGGACGAAGGCAACGCTGTTCAACGAATGTGGAAAGCGCACGGAGTCGCCCACGTGTGGATCGCCGCCGATGCCGGGGGCAAGCGGTCTTGCACACCGCTTGATGCGGCCACTACGTCTGAGCGGGAGGCCACGTACCTGGGGCGCCGCCTGCTCTTGCCTTCAGCAGCAGTCCACGCCGCACATCGCGAGCTGGGCGTTCCCGAGCCTCGGGGGGCGGACGAGCTTAGCGACATGGTGCGAGCGCTGGTGGCGGAGTTGCGCGCTCCGGCCGGATGGGTCGTGGTGAGATTGGTGGAGGAAGGGCTTCTAGGGGTGACGACGTGACAGAAATTCAGCTTTTCGACAGGAATCTACCGAGTCCAATCCTGTCGATACTGGCTCTACGCAATGATGGTGCCGATTCGGTAGTCCCCCTCGGGGGACTTACAGAGCGCCAGCAGAGGGTCTACCGCCCGGGGCAGCTTGATGCTGCATTAGAAGAACTCGCGGCGCAGACTCCCCCCCTGCATGCGATTTTCGCCACGGGAAGTGCCGGGAGCGGCAAGAGCGCTGCCGTCGAGCGACAGGCCAGTACCCGAAGCGGGCTCTATAGTGACGTGATCGAGGATGCCACGCACTCTGACAGTCCGGGACTCGATCAGGCGGTCACTTTGCGCGACCGCCTCGGTGCGCTTGCTGACGGCGCCGAGCGGCCTGATCGACCGATCCTTGTTGCGGCAAACACCGGCATGCTCCTACAGCTGTTCGACGCGTGGACCGCGAGTGGCGCCTTTACGCGACTGGAGCAAGCGGTGCTGGCGCCGCTCGGCCTGCGGGAGCCGGAATTAGGGAACAACTCCGGCGATCTCAGAGTGGCGGTCCTGAACCTCGACGACCGGCCGACTGCCGGTGAGAGCGGGCTGCTCAGGGAAATGCTGCCGCTGCTCGCCCCGGACGGCGAGGATGGGGTGTTCGCCGGCTCGTCGAGGTGTGCCAGCTGCACCATCCGCGACTGGTGCCCGGTGCGAACGAATGCGATTCTCGCCGCCGGCGCTGCCGCGGACTCGCTCGACAATCTCGCGGCGACCGCCGCCCGCGAACGCGGGCGTCACGACTCGCCAAGAGCGCTCTGGGACTGGCTTTCGCGGATCGTCGCTCCGCCGGCAGCCTTCAGTGGGACGACGGATCCCTGCGATGCCGTAGCGGAAGCGGCCCGGGCACAGAATGAAACTTGGCGTCTGCAGCACCTATTGACCGTCAGCGTGTTTTCCGCGGCTGGAGACCTTGGCCGACGCGTCTCTTCTCTGGATCCATCACTCGGAGCCTCGAAGGATGCGTACGTCATCGTGGCCTCGGCCGGGTTGGACCCGGCTAGCGATGCTGCCCGCATGGAGGTTCTAGCCGAACTGGAGCCGTCCGCACACGCGCTCGTGTCCGCAGCGAGGGCCGTGCGCGTCGCGCAGGACTCGGCACCCGACCTGACAGTGGAGTGGCGACACCTGTTGGCGCGTACTGCAATCGGCGCCGGAGTGCTAGCACGGCCAGACGTGTGGCCAATCGGCCGGGATGGCGCAGGCGCCAGGTTCGATCGTGCCCTTTCCGCCTACCGCGAGTGGCAGCGGACGGCAGTCACAGGCGCTGACGCCCAGGCGCGGAAACTCATGCGTCAGGCCGCGGAGGACCTGGAGCCCGTAGTCGGCGATGTCGGGCAAGGACTCGCCCGGCTATTTGGGGTCCTGGCCGAGGGACGCGCTTTCCTGCCCTTACGGTCTCATGACGGGCGGAGCCGAAGCTGGGTTCACGTCGCGGTCGATATCGACCTCGGCACCGTGCGGCCAGTCCCCGACCTCATTATGGAGCGCAACGCTTCCTCAGCGGCAGCGATAGGGCATGAGCCCTTGGAGATAAAGATCAAGATGCAAGGAGCCGAAGTCGTGCTCGACCTACCTGCATATAGGTTGCTGCTGGCGGCACGGGGAGGGCTTACAGCGCCTAGCCAGAGCGACGAGCGCTTCCACGCGCTGCGCCGCGCAGCGGAAGCGCTCGCCCGCGGTGCCGCCGCAAAGGACGGAGCCGAGCTACTCGTTGAAGGCGAGGTCGCGGGACGCTCCTACCTCATCAGCCAGGTGCCATCACTTGAAGGCTCTAGAATTCTGCGGGCAAGGCTGGTGACCCCATGACATTTGACGCGGAGATACAGCCCCTGATCGATGCCGTGCTGGAAAGCCGAGGCTTGAAGTTCGACGTGGCAGGGCTCGTAGAGCCGGATGGTGCGTCCTACCCTCTCCCTGATGTGCCCAAGATCGAAGAGCTCGCTGACCTCCCGTCAGCGCTACCGTCCAGGGCCCGCGGCGACCTGCGGGAGAAGACCATCTACAACATCGTCCAAGACTGCGCCGACCTGGCACCAAAGGACAGGCTGCAGGATGCCACGCTGAAGGCGGCATTGGACGAATCAGTTGGGGGAGATCGATCGAGCAGGCAGGTGTTGTCGGCGGTTATGAAACGGCAGTACTGGGTCGAGCCCACGCGCAGGGAGGGAGCGACCGGCAGCCCCTTCCTGACCCCATTCCACGCGCTACTTCCCGGGGCCTACGACTACCAGGGAAGATATAAGTCATTCAGAGGATCGCTCCTGCTCTTCCTCAGCTGGAACGGCCACGGGTTCGACCTGGAGGCCGCGGACAAGCTCGTCAAATTTCTCGCTGGCGACGAGGGTCTCACGGTCCTTGATCGTGAGTTCCTGCGAGTCGCGACAGAGCTTTTGGAGGATCGCGGCGTGGCGCTACCGAAACCGGACGCGCAGAGGCTGGCCGATGAGTTCGGCGACAGTATCCGTAAGAGGTTCGCAGCCGGTGCCTTCGACGCCCATGGGTTGCGCAGGATCCGCGAGGACCTCGTCACGATCGTCGACCTTCCTCTCCCCCGCCACGATAAGGTCGCAGCACTTGTACAGGGCCTCAGCATCAACTTGGCGCTTTACTACTACAGGCTTTCGTTCACTCTCGGCGAAGGAATCACCTCTTGCATCGCAGTGGGTGGAGGAGCGGACCCCAGTCCCCGGCCAGACTTCAAAGGGCGCCTGCTCTTCCGAGTAGGAACTGGAGGGGACAGGCCGGTCCGACTTGAAGAGCCTTGCTCGCAGTCCTTCCTTGAGCTCGACGGCAAGCACCTCCTCGCGCTGCCCGCCAGTATGGCTATGGCGAACCTGCTCACCCTGATTGGTACGGCAGTGGGTGCAGCTGGCGTGAGTACGCTTCCGGACCCGTACGGTTTGGCTCTAACGATGCACGAGCGGCCCGAAATTAGGGCCCGAGTGGATGGTCTCGCGGCCGCGGTTGCCGTGCTTGTCGCTGCCGAGGCCGGTGATCCAGCCGTGACGGTCGATCGAGCAAGGAAGCCGGGTACTGGTTGTCTTGCACTGCATGAGGCCGTCCTCCAGAACTTCAGGAGCCGCGGCAGCACCCTGAAGCAGCGCGGTCGGGACGTGGTTCATACGCTCGTCGGAGGCTACGTGGGAGGCCTAAAGAGGAGCCGCGGCCCAGTGAATTTCTTCGAGCTGGACGAACCTGTGCTTTTCCTGCTCGTCGAGCTGATTCTCGCACGGAGCGGCAAGGACCATCTCCAGTTCCGGACGGGTTTCCTCCCACGGCTCGCGGAGTACGGATTGAGCCCTCAGGACCGGCACGAAGAAGGCGGACTTGCCGACGCACTCGAGCGGCTCGGCATGCTCCGAAGGTACAGCGACGCAGGGGAGGCGCTTTATGTCAGCAGGTCACTCTGAGCGGGGGAGGGTGAGCGCGCCTGGCTTGGCGGCCCGCGCTCTTGTGGACGCATTGGGCGAGGGTAAGTGGAAAGGGCGCAGGCTGTTCCTCAGCGACCTACACGGAATGCCTCCAGAGGAGGTCTTCTCAGGTCTTCTCCCCTTGGCTTCCGAGAGCGTGTCGATCCAAGTCAGGGATGATAAGCGAGCGACGCTCATGGGGATTCCGCTGCAAGGGGGGACGCTTATTCCTTATCTGGTGACGACACCGGATTCCCCCACTAGCGACAACAGTGGCGAATCTGGGTTCGCAGCTACGCTACGGACCCAGTTCCTCGCCGGGCCCGCTGAGCCGCGCGTTCTTCTTATACTCGCTGAGAGGCCTGACGAAACGGTCACTAGTGCCAGCGACGATGCTGCTTCGATCCCTGCGCTCAGGTTTGCAGAACTGCTGCAGCGGCTCGCGATGGAGCGACTCGGCATGCAACCCGCTCGGGGCTCACTGCTGGAGGCCGTCATCACGGATCTTGGCCGCCGGCCGGTCGGCTCGCTAGGGCGGGCGCGGCTTGAGGCGTTCGAGTCCCTCCTCGCGGAGCACGGCGGGCGGGACGACCGATCGTTCGGGACCGGCTTGTGGCGCCTTGGCGATTATCTGTGTGACCCGGACGCCACAGCCCAGCGGCTCAGTGAGGGCCGGAAGTGGCGTGCAATCATCGAGGCCGCGCTCCGGAATCCTGCCAAGAGCCTGCAAGGGCATCTCGTGGCGAAGCGTGTAACCGGACCAGCTGCAGCCAAAGTGGCGGCCGCAGTCGGGCCCGTGGGGGTCGACTGGAGCCAGTTCCAGCTCTCGGACCTGCGAGCGGGGGCACATCCTGCTGTGGAGCTCGACCAACACACGCCACTGTCCGGTGCCCGTCTCGCGTTTCTCGGGAATGGCGGTTGCGTCATTGCGTGGATGCCGGCGGGTGGCGGGACAGTTACCTTCACGCTCAACCGAGAGCTACAACCGGGGGAGAGCGTGAAGCTTCGATGGCCGGGGACTCGCACTGGCATCCCGGCGTCGTCAAACGGCGCGTCGGCATCATTGTCGATCGCAGATAACCATGGCTCGCTCGGGTGGAGGTTTGGCTGGCTGGAACTACCCGATGGTGGTGGCGGATTCGGGGAGCCGATCCCGCTCGCCTTCACCTTCTCTGACAAGGACACCACGGCTGTCGAGGACGGGCTTAGCCCAGACCCCGGAGCGGGTGCATTCCTGTGCGGGGAGCAGCCGATCCTACGAGCCTGGACGGATTCCGGGCGGGATCTTGGCCTCGCCAGAGTTGACGAGCCCGAGACCGATCTCGGGGCCGTCGGTGACGAGCTGGAACTGCCCCAGTTCGTTTCCGGAACTGCGCCTAATGGTGTGAAGGTGGGGCCGGTGCCGGTTTTGGCGCAGCGCTCGAGCGTTGGCTCGGACGATCTCGACCGAGGGCACACCGCCGGGGAGGGCAGCCCGGGGGACCAAGGGTTGGGCTCGCTCGTAACTACGGAGGAAGACGGCACCGCGGAAGAGGGCGCGGCCGACCCGCTTCTCGATCCTTCGACTACAGCAGGTGTCGAGGCTGAACGCGACCTCACCGACTACCCTTCGTTTCCACACGCTAATCACGCACTGCGCGAGACCGGCTGGCCTGAGGCTGGTGTGAACAGTGATCGTCAATTGAGCGCGAAAATAGGGTCGCGTCGGGTCCAGATCCGACCCCGACTTTCCGGACTCGACTTGCTTCGGGTCGAGCGCGGTACCCACGGCCACCCAGAGTGGGCGCACTACCGCGTCGAAGCGTCGGGCGATGTGTCAAGCCTGGCAGGGCTTCCGGTGCCGGAGGCGAGCTGGGTAGCCGAGATGGCCTCGTTTCGGACGGCCCGAGAGGCGTATTTCGCAGCTGCGAGAGAGGCAGGTAGTGCCTACGCTGTTGACCCTCTCGGGTCGGTGGCAACGGCGTACGTGAACGCCTACCGGGACCTCCTTTGGGCGCTTCCCCGTGAGGGGATGCACAGGTCGGAGTACTACCTTCTTGTCACCATTGATGCGGTGGAGGTGCAGGGGACCAGGGACTTGCTGATGAGCCCGATGTGCCCATTGTCAGTTGCGTTCCACGCCGAGCTTCGCCGCAGGCTTGAAGGCGCAACGGATTCGACGCGCCCCCTCGGTCCCGCGGACCTGTCGGCATTCAGTTTGCAGTGGAGCGTGCCATTGCTAAATCACCGTGGCGCCTGGTACGAAGCCATCGGGTCGGAGCAAGCTCAGCTGTGGCGACGTTACGAGTTACTGGACGAGGCGGCGCAGGGTTCGTATGCCAGAAATGCTCAGTTCATCGCGAATCGGATCGCGTTCTTCCTAAGCGTGCACCCCAACCTTGCGTCGGCGGACAACCGCATTGCGATAACGTTCGTCTCCCCGGGCGACGGTCGTGCGTCGATCGAGGCATTGAAACGGCTAATGGCAACCGAAGTGGGGGAGGAAAGGTACCGCCGACCGAAGATGGACGTCTTGCTTGCTGGTCCGAGCCCGGAAGTACACGACACACTGGCTGAACTATTCGCGGGGACGGACAACCCCGAGGCGGCGCGCATCGTCAGGACGCGTTGCAACATCCGCGTCACAGATTCCGCTCAACCGCAGGGATTCTCGCACCTCACATTCCTATTTCGCACTCCTGGAGGCCGGACCACAGGGCCAGTGCGCATGGACATGCGGTCCCCATCCAACTACGCCGGAGGCCTCGCCTCGAAGGCCGGGCGAATCCTCATCCCAGAAGCGGATCCGGTCTTCGCGACCGGCGTCTTCGCTGCCGAACCAGTAGCGGATGCTGGCGCTCTCGAGCGTATCCAATACCGCACACTCGAACTAGTCGGCGGGCAAGGAGGCGAGAGACTGGTCCCGCACGACACGCGCATGATCCGGGCTCGCGCAAGCGGCCGTGACTTGGACACGTGGTACAACTCATCCGCGTGGGTGATCCACCTGGATCGAATGATCGGAATAGAGGCCTTCGTCGACCATCAGGCAGCAAGAAACATCCTGGAATACGAAGACAGTGCTGACCCAGCAACTTTCGGCTACGACGGGATCACGGCGACCCAGCACGTCGCGCCGTACCTCGCAGCCCTGCGCCAGTCCATAGCAGATCTGGCCTCATTGGAGGAGACCCGCGGCCGCGCCCTCATGTCGCTACTCGAGTCGGTCTCAGGACGCTGGACGCTCCAGATCGTCAAGCGTCCTATCAGCGGGGTGCGGGAGCGAGTTGGCACTGCCTGTGCGGTGGATTTCCTCACCAGGGCTCAGCAAACCCTCGCACCTCGCCGGGGCGAGGCACGCGCCCTCGTATCGCTGGAAGAATTGGTTCCAGGCTTCAAGGAATCTGGTATCCCAGTGAGGTATCGGAACTCGCGTGCAGGGCGGGGGGCCATGTGCGACGACCTCCTGCTATTGAGCGTCACTACACGACCTGACGAGTTGCCAGTGGTGGGAGCCACAGTCGTGGAGGTGAAGTTCTCCAGCTCGGGCGGCCCCAACCTGCCGCGAGCCGCATCGCAGGTAGAGGAGACCAATTCCTGGCTGACCGAGAGGTTCGGCGGCGAAGCGGTCGCGCGTGAGCTGCGCGGCGCCGAGTTGGCGGAACTGTTTCGTTCAGCAGCCGCGCGGAACGGTGCCTTCGGCGTCGGGCCGGGTGTCGATTCAATTATGGAGAGTGCGCTGGCGGACATTAGCACTGGCAACTACCAGTTCGCCATCGGCCACATGCGTGGGGCAAGCGCCAGGCGTGGCCTCGTGATCAGTGTCGAGGCCAACAATCCCAGTGCCCCCTCCCTCACACAGCTCAACGGTCAGGAAGGACCATTGGATCTGATCACGCTTGGTCGGCCCTGGATGCAGAAGGTACTCACGGGAGAGGAGCCGCGCGGCCCGGAGGACTGGCCGACGTACGAGTCGCCGACTCCAGAGCCCCCGCCTCCCCATCCTTCGGCCGACGAGGACGCGCAACGTGCACCTCAAGAGCAGCGCGAGCATCCGACTAATTGCCACCAAACCGTGCCGACTACGGGCAGCGGCCCGACCGGCGGTTCAATGCCAGACGTTTCTCGGGACGCCGTGGCAGAGGTCGCAGGACGGCTGAACCAGGCCTTTGCGCGCTACGGGCTACCGATACAGGGATTCGATCCGGAGTTGGCCCAGGTCGGCCCGAGCCTCATCCGGTTCCGGACGCGGGGGCAGGGCAAACTCGCCATCGCGGATGTGGAGCGGCGGGCCAGAGATCTGAGCAGGGAGGTCGAAGCCCCTGGTCAGATACTCGTTGGTGACGAGCCAGGGTTCATTACCGTTGACGTGCCCAGAGTGCACCGGGAGGCGGTCATGCTGTCCAGCGTCTTGTCGGCAATAAACACGCCGTCCCGTCCGGGGGCGCTCGACTTCGTAGCCGGTATCACCCCGGCCGGGGAAGTCCGCACGGCAGACCTGGCCCGCTTGCCCCACCTGCTCGTGGCAGGCGCCACAGGCTCAGGCAAAAGCGTCTTCCTTCGCGGGTTGCTGGTCGAACTGCTTCGCGCCCGTACACCGGACGAGCTGCAACTCCTCATCGTGGACCCAAAGCGGCTGGACTTTGCCCCATTCGCATCCGTGCCGCACCTGCGCGGAGAGATCATCAACGACACCGACGAGGCGCTTGAGCGCTTGCAGACCACCTTGCGGGCCGAAATCGACCTGCGCCAGCCCATCCTGGAACGGGCAGGTGCAAGTTCAGCCGCCGAGTACTACGAGGGTGGGGGGTCCCTTACCGAATTGCCCCAACTCGTTATCGTGATTGACGAGTTCGCCGACCTCGTCCTGGCAGGAAGCGACCGCCGTGCGTTCAGCGAAATGATTCAGCGCTACGCACAACTAACGAGGGCATACGGTATCTTCCTGGTGCTCGCCACACAGCGCCCGAGCGTTGACGTGATAACCGGCAGCATCAAGGCGAACCTGACGGCGCGAATCGCCTTCGCGCTCCCAAGCTACCGGGACTCAATGACCATCCTCGATCGCGCGGGGGCTGAGGATCTGCTCGGAGACGGGGATCTGCTCTTTTATAGGAGCGGGAGGACCGAGCGACTTCAGGCACCCTTCGCCTCGTTGACGGACATCCGCCAGGTGACCTCGTGAAAGCCGGAGGCAAAGACCAAACCCGACCGGGCGGTGCTGTCAAGTTGCTTGGTGTGCAGCAGTTTTCGCGCGCAGCATGCCATCACGCGGAGCGGTGTTCAGGCAGCGTAGGTCAGTTCGGTGACCTGATCCCACACCTGAAATCGGGTGGATAGTTCGGTGCGGTGATCAGTGGCGGTCATCCTATGACGGGGCGGTCGGAAGTCCGGAGAGATGCGGCTGAACGGAGCAAGGAATCGTTGTGCTGAGCCGACAGTGCGGAACCCTTTCATTGCGCGTTCGCGTTGCCGGGTCGGTTGATGGGAGTTTTCGCACCGGTTATTCAAATACTTGTTTTACCGGTGCTCTACCGTCGACATCGATCGTCTTGTCGGCGCGAAGGGTGACTTCACTGTTGGGAACTATTTCTGCCCCATGGTCGTTATCCGACTTCATGTTATAATTGCAGGTCAAGGCAACTTTAGGTCGCCTGGCGATTGCTTGCGAATCGCCAACGGCATCTCGGAAAAAATAGTTACATTTTGATATAATAGATAGAAGGTCCGTTTAGTGTTCCGATTATCGATAATGATTTAATCGCGCCCGGAAACGCCTTTTCAATTTGCCTTATCGAGCCGGAAATGGTATGATAGACATATCACTTAATAGTGAAATCTAAGAAAGCAGGTAACCAATGGATGGTAACACCACTAATTGTAGGAACAATTTATGCTATCGTTAAAATTGTAGTAGGAATGCTCACAATAGTCAAGTTGACGGTTAGTCTTATAGATAGATTAAAGAGATAGCATAAAGATATGGGCACGTGTTGATCCTGATTTCAGGGTTGGCACGTGCCCATCTTGTATTTCATCGGCGGTGTCGAACATGTCAGTCCGGGTCATTTGAGGGCTGCACGGCTTCCCGAATGGAGCTGATCTGTACTGGCCTCATGCGACACGAGATCCGGTGCGCGTGGGTGCGAGGTCGGTTATCGCTACGAGAGTCGGACCGTCGCTGTTCAATGGTTACAAGCACCCAAGCGAGGAGGTCAGCCAGTGTGTGGAAGGTATGCCAGCAGAAGCACAGACAAAGAGCTGCAGTCCATGTTCGACACAATGCAGACCGTCGGCGAACAGCTCCCACCCTCGTACAACATCGCCCCGACACAGCAGGTGCGCATCATCATCGAGCGCACACCCCGCGAGGAACCCGAAGCGTCGCCGCAGCGACGGCTGACCTCGGCCAGATAGGGCCTGGTTCCCTCGTGGTCGAAGGACATCAAGATCGGCTCCCGCATGATCAACGCCAGGTCAGAGACCATAACCGAGAAACCGTCCTTCAAACGGGCGGCATCCAAACGGCGTGCAATCCTGCCGGCCGACGGCTACTTCGAGTGGCAGAAGAACGAGCACGGCAAAACTCCCTACTTCCTGCACGGGAACGGGGTCCTCGCGATGGCCGGCCTCTACGAACTGTGGCCCAATCCCGACCTCCCGGAGGACGATCCGAACAAATGGCTGTGGACGACAACAGTTTTGACGAGACCAGCACAGGATGCTCTCGGGCACATACATGACCGATCGCCGGTCATCCTCCCGGAAACATTCTGGGAACACTGGCTCGACCCCGACCTGAACAGTCTCGAAGACGTTGACGCGCTGCTGAATTCGGTCCCTGAACCGCACCTCGAACCCTACGAAGTCGAAACCGCGGTTAACTCGCCCCGCAACAACACCCCGGAGCTCCTCAATCCAGTCTGACCGCAGCTTCTCGCTCGGCGCCGGAAATCCGGCACATGATCGGGGGACGTGTCGTTTCCTATGGTCAACGCCTATTTTTTTGGTGGTCTCGGGCGGTAGCCGGGCTATCGCCAGAGGCGGCGGCACGGTGCCCTTCGCTTTCTGAGCTGGGTGATGACGTGTGCCGCCGGCGCGGTTCGTGCGATCGGCTTGCTGCATACTCCCCATATGAGTGGTCGCTTCGATGAAGAACTTGCGATGCTGTCCGATGTACGCCGATACCTACGCTCGATTCAAGGGCCGGCCTTTCCGATCTCGACGACTGTTGTCGATCGAGCTCTCGACGAACGTAACGGAACCCGGATCCGATAGGCCGGAATGAGTCCCGGCGGTGGTATCAGATGCCGTGCATTACCCGCGGCGCCGGCGACCTGCACCGAGGGTAGGGGACGTGTCATTTGCCCTGCTCAGATCCATTTTTGGAACGTGAGTACCGACGCCGGTACGGCGGGTTCGGTGTTCACGTCGAACTCATTCCTCATCCGGTTCTGTGTTGCTCACGCGCGCCGGCGCGGGGTTTGTCGATGTGTGAGCGCTATAGCGAGTAGGCAATAACGGGCTACGCGTGATGTCCGCTCCGGTAGCGCTAGAACAGGAAATTTACCGGGCGGGTTCCGCGGCACGGATAGCACGCAGTCTGGTGATGCCGCCTTGGTTGATGCAGTCTTCGGCGAGTTCTCGGATCTGCCGCAGGTAGTCGGCGTCGTCGGCGAGAGCGAGGACGGTGGTGGTGACGGGGCTGTACCGGGCCAGGGGGAGAGAACCGCGGGTGGAGGGTTCGTTGTCTTCGGTGGCGGTTTGGATGATCAGGGGTGTGCCGCCGGTCCATTCGATGCCAACCCGAGTTTCGTATTCGTTCGTTCCGAATCGTTTGCCGGCGCTGCGGATCAGAGCCATGAGGTCGGCGACCGCGTGCTCGACGGCTGCGGAATCGACGTGATCGGCTGCAAGGACTATGCCGGTTGCGCGTTGTCCGCCGATCGCGGCTGCCAGGGTGACGGAACCGTTGTGGTGGATGCTCGCCCACGCCTCCCTCCATCTGGTGTGATCGTTGTCCGCCCCGTTAGGAGCGATCCATCGGCGCAGTCCTGGGCGGGGGTTCTGGCGGGAGACCGATCCGAGAGGCGAGATCCCTGTCGTGGTAAATCCGTGGCTGTTGGCGTCGTCGAACGTCTGTTGTGCATCCGCGAGGGTCGGCCGGGTCTGGGTCGTGGCCGGGATGCGTGGGTGGGCAACAGCGATGAGCCACGCACGCTGATCGGTGTCCCGTCCAGCAGATTGCTCGTCGTAGAGATGGTCGAGTGCGTCGTGGGCGTGGCGGCGTTCGTCGAAGCGAGCGCGGTACATGAGCTCGAGTTGGCGTTCGTTCATCCAGACGGTATCTGCGTCGTTGCGGATCGGAGCGCCGAAGTACTCGTTTCGGTAGATCAGGTGAGGGCTGTCGACGGAGGGACCGACGATGATCGCCACGACCTGGTTGCTCGCTCCTCCGATCGGGACGATGTCGAGCCCGAAGACCGACGGGGTGATCGCGGTGACCGCGGCGCTCCGGATTGTGCGTACGTGATTTTCGGTCAGCTCGCCGACGTCGCACCGGCCGGTGGCCCTGCTTTGGTCTTCTTTGATTCCGTAGACGATGATGCCGCCGCCGTTGTTGGCCATCGCGGCGATGTCCTTCGGGAAATCGGATTTGGTTAGCCCGCTGGTCGTGGCAATTCCGATTTCCAGTCGAGGTCGGCGGTTTCACTGAGTCCGGCGGTTTCACTGAGTCCGGCGGTGACGGCGGCGTCGATCATCTCGTCGGTGATCGGACCGGGCTGGTATCCGAGTAGGCGGTGCAGGGCGGTGAAGTGCATGTCCGGATGTGTATCACGGGGCGGGTAGGGGTCCTGCGTTTCCAGATTTCTGCGGCCGACGGGAGGATATCTGGGCTTCGTCGTCGAGTTATTTGCCCGGTTTCGGCAGTTCGTTCACCCTGTCGCATATTTTCATGATCGGGTCCGTATCGAGTCCGAAATACGACGTCGTTATGAGCCAAGACTGCTGATATGCGTACACGGCGGCCTGGAAGATCATGTATTCGCGATGCATGTTACGAGATCCGAACCTGTGTAGGTCGGTATCACCGCTGTCGGCTGAGGGCCGCAATGTCGCCAATGCGGCGTACGGCGTTGGGTGTGTGGCGTCGGAGAGGAAGGAGTACATCGGCGTGTGCCAGTCTTCGATCCCCATAGCAGCGGCGATGTGTTTGAGGCCACCGCTCAGTCCGGGCATCTGCTCGTGGCGAATGGTGATCTCCCCGTTGTTGTTCTCAATCTCGCTCGGGTAGAACCGGGTGGGAATCTCGAAACCTCGGATCCTCTTTTTGGTCTTCACGATGGTGTCGAGTGCATTCTGGTCGGCATCCTTCCACCCCTTTGTGGTTTTGATCTGTCTGGTCGCGTTGTCGAGTTGCATCATCCAGACTCGAGCTGCGAGGTCTCGCGAGTTGGCCACCCGTGGATCGATCAGCCAGAGGGTTCGGCCCGTCGCCTCAACGATGGAGCGAGCAAGGGGAGCGATAGGAAAGACGACCTGTCGGCTTGAGAGAAGGGCGCGGATACCTTCGAGGTGTTGGCCAGATACTGCCAGCATCAGGGTGGCGAGGCGTCCAGCCGAGGCTGCCTCGGAGCCGTTCCATGCGCCGGTCGGACCGAACTTCTTCGTCGTCAGGTGGGACCTGTATTTCTCAAATGGTGATTCGGGGGCCGGGTCCCATTTATGTCCGATCATCAGATCCCATTGGGCATCGAGCAGGCTGTCGATGTAAGTGGCCCACGCATCGAGAAGCCCAGCGGCTCCCTTGTCTACCTCAGTACCCGGTCTCATAGAGGTCCATCGTTCCTTCCTTGGTGGCGAAACACCGGATCGGGGTCTCTCCCGGAGGGCGCGGGACTTATAGCCCAGATTCCCGAATTGGCGACCTGGGTGAATATGTCAATCTGATTCATGTCCAGGCGGCCGGCATTTGGCAGTCGGCACCAGATCGTCGACGATCTTCTGTCATTGGTGCTGGAAGTGTGGTGTTGCATGACGTTCCGGATCATGTCGTTGCTGCGGGATCACCGGCCAGGGTTATCCGAAGTACACCCGTCGAAGCGGGTGTGAAGGTGCAACGCGACCAATAACCGAGGCTGTGGGCTGGGGTGATGACTCGGCCGACCCGTTGCACGCCTTATGTGAGCGAAACCAACCCCTCGTTTCATGGCGGCGCATCCAGCTCTGAGGTCAGTCTGCAGTGGTCCACGCTGCGAACTCGGAGCGCTCGTCGGTGGAGAGGCGACGGAACGTTCCGGCGTCGGTGTCGGCGAACGCGAGCCGGGTGGTCGCAGACTTTGAGTCGCAGGCTTTGAATCGGGCGCGGCGTGTGCGGAGCGGAGGAAACCTGACTGACATGATGACACGCATGCGGATGAGCAGGTTGACGGTCAAGGGTTACCGAAGCAGCGCCGAGCGGCAGATCTCGGTCGATTTCCCCGGCCGATTCTCGGTGCTCATTGGTGCTAACGGCGTAGGCAAGACCACGGTTAGCGACGCCCTGTACATGGCTCACGGCAACCACTTCCCACGACTGCCTCGACCATCGTCGGCCAACCTAGGCGACCCAGAACGCCAGGTCGACGTCGAGTACAGCTACTCCGAGGACGTAGCCAGTGCCGGTCCGCTCGACAGGATGCTCGAGGCTCAAAGCGGCCGCACCGCCCCGGGGACGGTTGCCGCTACGTGGGCCAAGACCCTGCACCGCAGCCTCGGCCAGGTCAGCACCAAGTCCCTTGTTCACAGCGACCACGAGACCCTGTTCCCGTTTATCTTCCTGCCCGCGTGGCGCAACCCTCTCGACGAACTCTCTCGACGAGAGGCGCACATTCTGGTGGAGCTGCTCCGGTCTCAGCAGCAGAATCTGGGACAGGGCAGGAACCTATCGGGTCTACGCGCGCACGCGGCTGCTTTGTTGGAAAACCTCGCCACGAACAAGCTCCTCGAGTCGTTGGAGAAGCGCGTCTCCGAGCAACTTCGATCTCTTGCGGACGGGGTGACACCCGTGCACTCGTACATCCGCGGACAGATTGTTGATGACCGGTATCTCGCCCGTGTCCTTGAGCTGATGCTCGGCATGCTCGAAGGTCGCGACCACGCAATGCCCCTCGAAGTTGCTGGCCTCGGGTACGTGAACTTGCTCCATATCGCCGTCACGTTGGCCGCGATCCCCGACTCCACCGCAGCGGCTGCCGGCGGTGTCACCGGCATGCCTGGCGACGCAGCCGACGGTGGGACACCGGATCCTGTGCAAACGATGCCGGACACCAGCAACAACAACCTCGTCGGCGAAAATCAGGAGGTAGCGGAAGCAGTTGCTCGACTCCGGCAGGCCAGGGCCGACAACGATAGCCTCGAGGACTCGATCTTCCAGTCAGAAGCCTTCCACGTCACTGTGCTCATTGAGGAACCCGAAGCCCACCTGCACCCTCAGTTGCAGCACGCACTGGTTCGGTATCTGCGTCGCCAGGTTGCTCAACGGCCCGAACTGCAGGTCATCTTGTCGAGCCACGCAACCGATGTCATCACTGCGTGCGATCCGGCCGAGTTGATTTTGATGCGCCGTGACCACCGCGACGGTTCTGTCGTCGCCCGGGCCATCTCAACTATCGCGGCCGGCCCGATGAAAGATCCGGCCGACACGATGCGCAAGACACGACTCCATCTCGATGCAGCACGGTCAGCGGCGCTCTTCGCAGAGCGCCTCCTCCTGGTGGAGGGCGTCACCGAGGCGGCTCTGATGCGGGAATTCGGGTGGGTGTGGGCTAATGACGATCCCCACAAGCAGGCGTTCATCGACTCACTCAGCATCGTGCCGATGGGCACGAAGGTCGGTCCGTGGGCGGTCCGGTTGCTCGCTACTCGGGGTCATGAGCTGTGCCGACGGATCGGAGTGCTCCGCGACAGCGACAAGTGGGATGGCACCCTGGCCGGCGACCCGTACTGGGCGCCCGACCACGATCCTGACGTGCTGTGCGTGGAGCACTGTCACCCGACACTGGAGCCGGAGATGACGACCGGAAACGAGACCCTGATCGAGGAAGCTCTCGCCGAGGTCGGTCTCGACGTACCTCCTGTCGTGAACGCTGATTCGATAGGCAGGATCTTCCGTGGCTCTCACAAGGTCGCGGCCGAGGGCTCTGACAAGGCCGCGGACAAGATCACTGTGTCCGCAGGTCCTGGCGCTAGCGACAAGGGCGAGTTCGCATTGACCTTCGCCGCGAAGCTCCGCGAGCGCCGCGAGTCCGGCGTAAACGGGGTCACCGTTCCCTCGCCACTCGTCAAAGTGCTCGAGTTCCTGTTCGAGGGCCTGCACCCTGATCCGATCGCCGAGACAGTAGAAGACGCACCGGCAGATCCTGATATCCCGGTGGATGCGGGCGACCCCTTGACCGTGCAGCCCGTAGATGTGATCGGATCTGTGGACCAGGTAGTCCCCAGTACTCTGAGCGACGCGTGACCTCGTCGGCTGCCCCAGCTTCCGATGGGCCGGTGGAAGGGCTCACTGAGGAGCAACTCTTGGCCGCGGGGTCGAGATCTGACGCGGTCTTCATTGAAGCTGGCCCCGGAACCGGCAAGACGAGCGTCTCCGCACACCGGTTCGCGGCACATCGATTCGATCCCGCTGGCGACCCGTCTCGGGCCGTCGTGGCTGTGAGTTTCACTAGGGCCGCAACCTCCACACTGAAGCGCAGAGTTCAACGGCTCTGGGGACCGGCAGCCCTGACCCCTCCGCACCGAATCGTCACCCTCGACACGCTTATCGGCGATTTGCTCCATGACCTCCTACGCGACGGCATTATCGAGTGGCCCAACGGGCACACTGAGCTCGATGTACATGACAGCTGGTCCACCTTCAGTGGGTCAACCTTCAACCGCACCGCCTACCGAGTGAGTCTGGCCGGTAACCGTGTGGAGGTTGAGCAGGGATGGGTGAGGAAGGCACGGGCCGCCATCCCCGCGACCGAGATCGTTCCCCGCTTACTGTCCGGTATCTCTACGCACGACGATGTGCGGGTTGTTCTGGAAGCTGCGATCAAGGTTGACGAGTTCGCTGCATACGTCCGTGACCGCCTCTGCCAACGGTTGCGCGCCCTGATTGTCGACGAGGTTTTTGACGCAAACGATCTCGATCTTGCGATCATCGAAATGGTGATGGAGGCGGGCATCGCAACGACCTTCGTCGGCGATCCGTGGCAGGCGCTGTACGTGTTTCGCGGAGCCCGTCCCGAGGCCGTCCGGGAACTCGTCGTACGGCGCAGCGTTCGCGTAGTACCGCTGACCCAATCCTTTCGTTGGACGACCGACGAGCAGCGCTCTCTCGCCGAGGAATTGCGTGCTGGGCGCCCGGGCGTCATCCCGGCACTCGCTGCAGCTGAGGTTTCTGGCTGTGACGCAGTTCTCGCACTCAACTGGAAGCCGCTCTGGGAGCTCAGTGAGAGCGTCCTGCCCTTCGCGTTCCAGAGCTTTCGCGGGACGCATGAGGAGGCTGCCGCCACTCTTGTGCTCAGCCACGTCACGCGAATGGTGTTTGGGGCAGACTCCACTTATCTGCGCGAGGCACTAACCTCTCTGGCCATTACCGACGACCAAGTCCTCCCGTCGCTGAGACCAGCCATGCAAGTGATCATGGACGTGTTGAGTACAGCGCACGCAAAAGCGCCGGTAGAGGCGTACAAGCTTCTCCGCGAAGCCTTGCGCGGGGTGTCGCCTCGTGCGCTGCGCAAACCGCATCACGCTTACACCGGTAGGCTCCGTCTGATCCAGCAGCGACTCGTCGGCTCGGCTCAGTTGATTCCTGGGCTGACTACCCACCAGGCCAAGGGGCAGGAATGGGATTTGGTGGGATTTCGGCTAAGCGAGGAGCAAGTACGAATTCTGGCCGGCGGGCTGGACCCGACGAAAGAGGACCATCGGAAGCTCTATGTGGGCGCGACGCGGGCAAGAGCCGCAACACGCATTCTGCACTGACTTTTGGGCGTACCGGCAAGGCAGTCAGGGCGATGTGTTGCGTAGTCGGAGCGTCTCGACGGCAACTCCTTCCCGTAAATCTGGCGTCAGCATCGATAGTTTTTGTGTCCGCGAATGCGGCTGCACTTCGCGGCGAATTGGATGTCGAACTGCTTGCCGATCCGATGGTGCCCCGAGCCGACAATTTCCCGGGAAATGACGTAGCGAAATCGATTGCGGGTCAGGGGGCCTGGTCATAGTTGCCTGACCGGTTCGCGATACCTGCGCCTCCTCTGATTTGTGAAGGCTAGAAAAGTAGCGTGTTGGTCACGGCGCTCGGAGGAGGCCTGACGCAGGGGGGCAACGATCATCGCGGCAGCGATCGCATTGGGTGTGGCGACATCGCCCTCTAGAAATCAATGTGAAGGCCCGATCCGACCGATGACGATGTCGATGAGATCGAAGATTCCGACGACGAATTGCTCGTTCCGACACCAGAATTCTCCATCGTGGATCCGGACCAAGAGCTGGCGGACTCGTTGCATGTGGACCTCGACTGGCTGGCAAGGTGCACCGATCTGCTGCGTGATCGCCCGCAACTGATCTTCTACGGGCCGCCCGGTACCGGAAAGACGTACATCGCGAAGACGTTGGCTCGGCATCTCGCCGGCCCGGACAACGTCACCATCGTGCAATTCCACCCTGCCTACAGCTACGAGGATTTCTTCGAAGGCTTCCGGCCCACCCCGCGCAGCGATGGTCAGGTCGGCTTCGAACTCAAACCGGGCCCGATGCGCCGCTTGACCGACCGCGCCCGCACGCATCCGGATCAGTTGTTCGTGCTGGTCGTCGACGAGATCAATCGCGGGAACCTCGCCAAGATTTTCGGTGAGTTGTACTTCCTGCTCGAATACCGCGACGAGGCAATCGATCTGATGTACTCCACGGACAAGGCCGAGCCGTTCACACTGCCACGCAATGTGGTCATCATCGGCACGATGAACACCGCGGACCGCTCGATCGCTCTCGTGGACACCGCCATGCGCCGCCGCTTCGGATTCATTCCGCTGCACCCAGCGCAGGAGCCCACGAAATCGGTCCTGAGACGCTGGCTCAGCGCCCGCAAGTACCCGCAGCGTGTCGCGGACCTGCATCTTGCGTTGAACGCTGCGATCGACGATCCGGACTTCCAGATCGGACCCTCGTATTTCATGCGTCCGGCGGTCCACAGTGATGGGGGATTGGCGCAGGTATGGGACAGCGCGATCATCCCGTTGCTCGAGGAATTCCACTTCGGTGATCGCACCGTGGATCTCGATGCCCGATACGGCCTTGCTGCTCTGGAGAAGAGCCTGACCACCGGTGAATGATCCAGATACGGTGACCCTCTTTGAGCGGCCAGCATGCGGTTACGGCTGCGCCGGCTGCATGGTGTGCCGCCCGCAGGTGGCGTTGACGCCGGAGGGCGCTGCAGCGTTCGCGACCTCTGGGCTGGTCACGGTCACACCCACGACCACTCCCGGAGTGTTCACACTGACCGCCACCCGGAAGATCGGTGCCGTGACCGTCGATGCTCTCACTGTGAGGGTGGAGCCGAAAACACCGATCAGCTGTGTGATGTGGATGATGGGCTACGTCCGTGACCCCGCGTGGTGGTCGCAGCACACCGCACTCGCCGACACGGATACCGACCTGGTTGCGGCGTTGGCCGAAGCGTTCGTCGTCGCCGCCGAGCGCGCAACTGCCCGTGGGCTGCTATCCGGCTACCGCGAAGTCGAAGACTCGGGCCCGGTCTTGCGCGGACGGCTACGCGCGGGCGATCAGATCACTCGACGATTCGGGCTCGCCCTGCCTGTGGAGATCCGCTACGACGAATACGACGAAGACATCGCCGAAAACCAGCTGCTGCTCGCCGCCGCCCTGATTCTGCTCGATTCCGCGGTAGTGCCACCTCGTCTGCAGACGAGGTTGGCCAGGCTCCGCCGCGCCCTCGCCGACGTCACACCGCCCACCGCTGGTGCCGAACCGTCCCCGGCGAGAACGAGATTGAATGAGCGCTACCACTGGGCATTGCAGTTGGCGGATTTGATCACCGAGCATCGGTCCATCGAGCACCGCATCGGGAATGTCGTCGTGCGAGGCTTCGTTCTCGACATGTGGAAAGTGTTCGAGGATTTCCTGATGACCGCCACCGCTGCTGCGATCGCCAGCCGCGGCGGCAGGGGAGTGCGTCCGGGATCCGGCCCGACGCGGTATCTCGATCATGGCCGCACCGTCACGATCGAACCTGACCTGACCTGGTACGACAGCGATGAAAAGCCTGTGGCGGTGATCGACGCCAAGTACAAAACGGTCACTGCCGGCAAGACCGGACCGAACGCAGACATGTACCAACTGACCGCGTACTGCACCGCACTCGGACTACGCGAAGGCCACCTGATCTACGCGAAAGGCGACACCGCCTCCCATGCAGTCGCTATCGTCGGCGCCGACATCACCATCTACTGCCACGCCCTCGACCTGGCCACGCCGCCAGCGGAGTTGCTGGCCTCGATCGACGTGCTCGTCGAGGCTATGAGGGCTCGGCACGGTGATGAATTCTCGGTGATCGGACACGGCTCGGCTACCTGACGGCACTGCCGGATCCAAGTAGTAGAGGACGTCGCCATCGGCATTCGAGGGGACGTGTCGTTTTCCCTGCTCAGGCGCGTAAATAGGGGGTGTTTGGTGTCTTCATTCAGGTCGGCAGCACCGATCTGCCAGGCTGGCGGGCGTAGGTGAGCTGTCACGGTTGATATATGCCGGTGTGGGCTCCGGTCCGCTGACGCCCGGGCGGGCGGCTCCTACCGCAGTCGGTGGTGGACCTCGAGGTCCAGACCTACGGGGTAGGCGATGTACTCGGTCTCTCCGCTCGTCGTGGAGTGGAGGTCGCAAGTCGCGAGGAGGCGTTCCGGCTCGAACTCAGCGGTCCAAACCGTGTCACCGTCGATCCACTTCTGCTCCGAGTCCTCGGTCCAGCTCGGGTGGAACTTGAACTCGGTGTTTGAGGTGCGATACAAACGAACCTTGGTGGACGGACGATCGCTCCACTTCCACTGGGCGGGGCCGTCTTTGATCTCGCGATAGAGGTGGATGTGGCCGGCGTGCAGCCACAGGTCTCGCCATTCCTCCGATGTCAGCAGCATGCCTGGACGGGCGACGTCGTTGCTCCACAATTGCGTCAGCTCGTCGCGTGCGTCCGCTGGCGTGAGTGTCCCGTCATTCAGACGGTCGCGTAGGGACTCTGCGGCGGCGCGGCCCCGGTCGTTCAAATCGGGCATCATGTCTTCCATTACTCGATTTCTCCAAAATGTAGGATTGAGCTGGACTTTTGCCCAGATCAGGACGAAGCATCGCAGACTGGGACTTTTGAGGCTACTGAAACTGTGCACCCACGGAATTCAGGTGTGCTCGTTGCCAGGGCAGGCACCCGCATGACCGAACCAAAGCTCGTCCGATCTCATCTAGACGGTTGAAAGGTTCGCCCGCAACATCCGGATCGAACTTCTTTGCAGCGTTGCTGCACCTCAGCGCTCGAAGATCATTTTGACCAGAGACCCGGCGACGACGACGTACGGCCCGAAAGCCTGGAGCCACACGCGAACTTTTTCGCTGCGACTCGGTACCGGGTTCGGGGTGTTCGGCTGATCGTTCATTCGTCCTCCTGAGCGAGTTTTTCGTTGTCGCCGGAGAAGCTAGCTTTTGCCTTCTCCATGTCGATGTCTGTTCGACGCTCCGGACCGTATAGGCAGTCCTGGACAGCTCGAGCACATCGGGAACGATCGGCTTTCGCGCGCGACCGTAAAGGTGTCCTTCTCCACGGGGTGCGGCATCTCTGACGACTCATAGGCGCACGGTAACCGCGGGGGGTAACACTACGAACATCGCGTTTTTTCGCTAGGGGGTGTGAGCAGCGCAGATGCCCTGCGGGATACGCGTCCAACTCGAGTCCACCGCCGACGTATCAGACATGTATCCGTTCCCGATTAGGCTGGCCAACCTCGTGCCAGCCCCGAAGATGCCATCGCCTGACCGCGCAATACGGTGGCCTGGATCTAGTCGCGGCTTCCATACAAGCGTTCCGACTCCAGATCTGGGTCGAATTCCTCACCGAGGTCGTCGATATCGATGGGATGCCGGGACGAAGGAAGCGAACATTCTTCAAGCTCCTGTGGCCCGTTCAAGGTGAGACGGCAAACGTTGCAGGCGAAGGATGTCGGTGTCAGAGTGACATCCCACCCAGCTAAATAGGGATCAGCAGAATAGTGCCCGTCGCCGAACCCGGTCACATCAAAATCGATCTGCGCATCGAGATCGATGGCTCCTTGCAGCCGTCCGCGAGAGCTGCATTCCGGGCAGAGTGCATCAACGGCCCAGTCGGAGGAAACGAGGTGGTCGGGGTCCAGGTCGTTCGCGTTGTCTTCCAGCATTGCGGTGGCCTCTGAAAACACATCCCCACCAAGCCGCTCTTCGATCTCGCTGAGGTGCAGACGCGCTCGGGCGCGTTTCGCCGCGACCTGATGCCCCACTTCTGAACGTTTCTGGTCCAGAAGCGCCTGAACACTTTCAAAATGATTGCGGTAAAAGAGCTTTGGGTCTCGACCGAGGTTGTCCAGCATGCGGTTACACACACCCAATGAGTCAACGAGAACGTGTCTGGATTGCGCGGGCGCGCCCACATGGACTGCGCCATTTCGGATTTTGACCATCCGGGACTGTCTTCCACTGTCGAGCGACAGTCCGCCGCTGAGAACCTTATCGAGTCTACGTAAAAGAACTGCCAGCCCAACCGTTTTCAGCTTAGGGTCCGACAATCGCGGCTTGGTCGCCAGGTTGTGCAATATATCGTCATGACCATCGGATAGCGGAACAATCAACACCGGATTCGTGTTCCACAGCACTGCCTTACCGAGCAGCTCGACCGCCAAAGGGGCGAGCACAGCTACCTTCGAAAAATCGTCGTCGCTCCACGCTCGCAAGGCGGCGTCGATCCACGATGCTGAGGCTCCGAACAGGTGCGCGACGTCGCTCTGGCGGGCGATATCGGCGATAGAGGGGGATGGCGGCGCGTTCTCAGGTACGGACACCCCGAGATGATTGCACAGTCGACATCTTTGGTCAGGAAGCCGCAAATAGGGTGTCTGTGTTGACGGTGAAGCGTCGAACCAGCGCTCTCTATGCTCACAGTGTGAATACGCATTGGTGGGGTCAGTTCGGTGCTCAAGTCGCTTCACCGGAATGGGCTGCGAATGCCCTGCAAACGCTCGTAGGAGCTGGAGCCGCGTTTGGTGTTGCGATCGTTGTGCTGCGCAAACAGTTGGATCATGATCGTGGATTGGCGAGGAAGCAAAGACAAGAAGACTTGGCGCTAGCGGTGGCTCAGCGTCACGCTGAGGCTGCGGCAATTCTTGGGCGTCGAGCGATCTCAAGTGCGCAGGCTCTCGACTATTTCGATGACTCTGCATTGGTTCAATGTGTACGGACCAGAGATATCTATGAGTGGATCACGGACGACGTGATGCCTGGTCTGGAAGATGCCCGGGGCCTGCATACAGAGATCTCGTTGGTATTCGGCGAAGGAATGGCATCACCGTTCTGGAAGGTGTGGACGCTTCGTCTCCATCAGTGGGGAATTTTCCGTGGCGCACTGTTGCGACTGGACCGGACACAGGAAATGGGTCCAACCAACTCACCAAATTTCGAACACGCGTTTTTCAATGCGGTGGACAAACGAATGGTGAAGACTTCCGCCATTCTGACGGACATCGGCACGAGTTGGGTCCGTTGGGACGGAACGGGCGACTTCCCTGCCGGAGGCGAATTCTTGCGGCAGCGCAATTTTGAAGCCTGGCCGGGGCGCCGCGAGCGTGAAGCATGGACTGAAACCGAGCGCTCAATGTTCCTACGCGACATACAGGAAGGGCTGACATAGGTAGCACCCCGACTGTCGAGGTGTGTGGCGTGGCTGGCGCTGAGTCAACGGGTTGGTAGTGGCGAGCAATTCAGTCACGAGGGCTCCCACGGTTGCACGCCGAGCCGGTCATTGAGGACGCTGACAAACTCGTCTCTCGCTTTGGTTACAGCTTTGAAGGTTTCGCTTTCTCGATTCTCTTGTTTGATCTCCAACTCGTAGTACTCCCTTGTGGTTCTGAAAACACTTCGCACTTGCGGGCGCATTGATGGAGCGACAAATTCAAGCCTTTGACCGGCGGTAACGCAGGCTCCCAGCACCTGATCTAGTTCGTGTTTCTCGCGCCGAGCAGGCTCAAGATATTCGCCGTACACAAGATCAGGATTGAATAGCTCGTTCACTGCGTCGATGTACGCCGTGGCAAACACAAGTATCTCCGTGGTCCATCGATCCTGGAGTTCGTGTTTTCGACGTCTCCTCTCCGCACAGGTTGTCAAAAGACTGCTCGCGAGCAGTCCGAGAAGCCCGCTGACAATCGCTACCCACCATGGGGCTGTGGTTTGGGTGAGTAAGTCCGAGAAGCCGCTCATGGGGCGAGACACTACCTTTCAGTTCGGTCCCTTTCCGAGCTTCGGAGGATCGTATTTTGTTGGGTTGTGACAAGGGTGGCGGGGGCCGGCGGTGTGGTGAGCTGGGGTGTTGTGGGGCCGGCGGGGTGTTCGGGTTGGGTGGTGTGGGGGAGTAGTGCTTGGGGTGTTGTGGGGCTCATTTTTGGGTGGTTTTGAATGTTGTTGTGTGTAAGCATGTTTCGGTATTAGGTTGGTGTTGATTGAGTTTCGCGGGTTGTGCACGGTGGTGTTTTTGTGAACGTCGAATGTTGTTGTGGAGGTGAGGGTTTCGGTGTTTCGTGTTTTCGGGTTGTTTTGCTGTTTGGTGGGTGGAGGTGTATGATTGGGAGCATGATGATGACGAGGCAGTGGACGCGAGACGGGGCGCTTTTCGTGACCCTTCCC
>Ga0153993_100048_pt1 | contig 36685 bp, 44 predicted proteins | sample TSNC077MetaG_FD_104706 | JGI IMG/M metagenome (GOLD analysis project Ga0153993, IMG submission 104706) | Attine ant fungus gardens microbial communities from North Carolina, USA - TSNC077 MetaG | ecosystem: Host-associated > Fungi > Mycelium > Unclassified | place: USA: North Carolina, Lumber...
ACGACTACAGCATGATATACAATTCGTTTGCCAGATTCTGCTTTGCATATTCTCGGGGCTTCTGTCCCTGGGAAAAGCGCGCGATCATTTGTGATTGTCACATCGACGATGTGTGACATTGTACCTATACGACTCAACAAACGGCATCGCTGCAGACCCTTACGACCAACATACCTGTCTGACCTTACTATCCAAACAATGGATTGAACTTCTTGCATCGTTATCTCGACTGGGAGTAGACGATGTGACTGTACAAATTTATTGTAGAGGTATCGGCGAAATGTAGGTCTCTAAGTCAATTGTGTTGGGCCGTCATGGATTAAACAAAAGGAAATTACGTTACCTCCTCACTGTAGGTGACACCAATGGGTCTGTCGCTCAGCTAAACGCCGGGCCCCATAACCTAGTTTGATACCAGGTGTGCAGCAAGAACGATGGAAAATTTTTTAAGCACGACAATGTTTTGTCTTGAGTGCGGTCAAGATTCTCAAAATCATCCAATCCGGATGTACAACCCTGCATTATGCCGAATTGCGGAATTAAGAACGACTCCCTGAATTTTGTCCAGTTGAAAAACTTCAGGTAATATAGTGTGGCGACAACAGCTCCACCGAAGGCGTCAAAGTAATCTGTAATTGACTTACTCCTGACTTTGTTTCAACGAGACCCATTTGTCATTTGAGCGGCCATCATATCGTGTTCGATAGAAGGACCCCTATATTTGATATTCGATTGTTGTTGTGGCCTTTATTTTGTTACACCGGGGAATTCGAGCATCGTGCGAATCTGCGCGATGTACATGGTAATGTTGATTGTTATTAAGTATCCTTGCGAGATCAAATTACCATCGCTCGATAATTTCAACCCAAAACGTGGACATTGGAAGGTGTTGGAACATTTACTCAGTTGAGAACGGGACTGCACAAAATGGTGGCTTTGACGAAGTTGCTGATTCAGAGAATTGCAAGTACAAACTGTTCAAGGAGTAGATTACGGATGGAAAGGCACCTGTGTATGCGGATGCCGGAGCCGGAGCCGGAGAGCAGCAATGTTGAGTATTAGGTTCTCATCGGAGAAAAAGGAAGACTCTGATATTGGAGGGACAACAGTTTCTGATTGACGTGAGCTGAGCTATTTCCCAAACAAGAAACGGGGTATGGTGATATCGGCGGTGATAGACGAAGGGCGTCCGTACTGTGGTGAGAAACTCAGCCCATTTACACTCGGAGATAGCAGGCCGATGTTCAACTACAAAGATCGTCAGCAGATCGAGGATAGTTGGAATATTTAGCTGGATGACTGCAAAAGTGTCAAATTGAATAATGGTGAGTGGCGTGTGAAGTACGACGAGAATCTCAAACCCACTTTTCTCTTTCAACCTTGCACAACCTACTATTCCCTCCGTGTCATGCATGATCACCCATATACAACCCCGGAAGAGGATCCTTTCAACGTCCACCACGTCGTCCACGTCTGTCCTCGCCCATGCAAGTCCAGCCTCTTTGGCAAATGGATCCAAGAGCAACAACGCTTTACCGACATTGTAGGTCTCGATGGACCCCATTCCTCGCATCTCTCACATCCGTACTTTGAGTTCAATGGCCCTGAGACTGAGGGTCAGCCGGCTCTAGGATCAAACCTCGCTGTTGATCTCAACAACACCGCTGTATGCACTGTCACATAGGTTCATCCTGGTCACTTACATCTGATTTAGAAAAATGCACCTTTGGCCATCCGCTCTAGCAGATGCCGCCCGAACATATCTACAGGACATTCCAACACCCAGTCTAAATTTGGCGAAAATAATGTTCCTTCTTTATCTCGCTTTTTAAGCAAAAGCAGCCGTCGCACTTTTCTTGGTTGCGCTACGACAACGCAGAAACCCTCTAGACATGCATCTCACATCTCACCCTCCCGGAAGGATTCACAAGTCAAGACAAGGGCCAGCGCAGCATCGTCTGGATGGCGTCCATCTGTCCTCGGGCACTCGGGTTCAACTGAACTAGCTACTTCCCAGACGTCCCTCCAACCGCCGTCGTCCGATTCAACTTATACACCATTTCGATTCAGTTCATCCTCATCTGTCGACGCTTCCCACACAGATACTTTACTCACTGTCCCGAGCATTGAGATCACGCCGTCTGTTGTGCCTCTCCTGCCTCGACTACATCAGGATTTGAACTTTTGTACCCCCCCTGCTGTGTCCTCCTCTCCATTTGTCAATCGAGATATACATCCAGGAAACATTACAACCCACATCCAAGAGGTGTCTACCATACCAACTCTCGATGAAAGCGAGCAGGAAACTGGTCATCATACAATGATAAACCCCTTAGTCTACGATAGTGGTGTCAAATCACAAGCCCTCGGCATTCCACTTATCAATGTATTCAATGGTATCATCAGTGCTTGGAGGTCACACACCACCGCCTCCAATGCAGGCGTTGGTGCTGAACATGACCTCGACAACGTTGAGGAACTGACTACTTCTGGATCAGATTGTTCACATGTTCCACAAACATACACTCTGTCTTCTAATCAACATCCTCACCCACAACAGGTACATCAGAATCAATTACTGCGACATGGCATGAAAAAGAAAGCAGATATAGTGTATAATTCGGCTGGTTCCCATAGTAGCAGTGGTAGCACACTGTCCAAGGTTGTTTCATTTCACCTTGCACATTTGTCAACCATGTCGATGAGGAACAAAAAAAAGAAGAAAAGATTGATAGTGAGCGGTATTGCAATTGATGATGCCAAGAAATTTAAAGGTGTGAAGAGATGGTGTGAAGTAGGGCATTTTGCCTCTTTTGTCTCGTCTTTGTCTGATCGCCTTTTTAGAGTTTCGGCGAAGTGCGACAGATCCTGCGTATGCCTAATGGGGATCTTGTTATATCATTTCAAAGCGCAGAGGTAGCTGACACAGTGTGTCGCATCCGTGCAAGCGTTTTCATCATGGACGTTGGGAGTGTACAAATGTCTTGGACGACCGAAAAAAAGTGATGAATTTGATCTTTATCACTTTTGATGTGCGATCACAATCACGACAATAACGAAAAACTAGTGTTTCCCCTTTTTCTCTCTCTCCTGATTCGTGTCTCCTCTGTGTTTTGGGCATATCCATCATCTTTCTTTCTCCATGGAGTCCCAAAACTTACCTCTTTCAGGCACGCCTCAGACCGACATTCAGGCCACCATTTCAACTTAGGTCATTTTCCATCTTCCTTTCCAACCCCTGATGATGCTTCAATTCTTGCTTGTATTCCTGTGACGAATCCATTTACGACTCTATCATGACCTTTACGCTCCTCATCCCACTTTCAATCCTTTCGATGTAAGGCAATTTCTTGGACGACAATTTTGTTTCCAAAATATTATAAACAGTACGTAATTCCTGTTCCGTCTGATTGTTAGGCCATTTGGAAACTAACATTCATCTCTCTCGATTAGTTTGTATTTTCTATTCACTTTGTCTCTTCCATCCCTTTCAGCCGCTTTGGCTGTATCTCTTCTGGAGACCGTGCGATAATCAACAGCCGTTACTGAGCTTGTCTGAGTGTTTCCAATTTGCTGTGTGTCGATTCATCATACAATCCTCATGCGATCACCCACCGTCTGGCGTTATTGTTAAAATATATCAGAAAACAATATCTGATCCCTGGGGTTCAATCAGACCTTGACAGTCGCATCAGCATCAGATCAGGTTTGCGAGGGACAAATGATCAAAATTATGAAAGGTCATCAGAGAAGATCGCTACTAAAGAAAAGATACGATAAAAAAAGGTTCTTGTTTAGGTTTTCATACAAATTAACAGTAACAACGATAGTAAAAAATCTTAAAAACTGAGAAGTGTGATCAAGAAGATAGAACAAAATTGAATAGGTAGAGTAAAAAAAATAAGAGGGTTGTTGACATTATCTCAGCGCCTGGCGTACCGATTCCAGTCAGAGGTATTCCCAAATTGAGGATTTCGGTAGTGCGAGTTGACTCCTTCCGTATTTCCAGTGAGATTTTGGTTGTGTATATGACCGCGTCCATTGCGAGCATGGTTATTCGAACGTGAGTTCCGATTACCGTTCTGCGTCGGATGGAGATTTCTTTTATTACCACCCTGTTTCTTAGCTAACGGGGAATTTGTTTCCGAATGATCGTGAGGTTCGCCAGTTCGAGTAGCAGCGTGAACGTTGTACGTCGGCGTGGCAGGGCCGGTAACGATCCCAGTGGGAATGGGTGGAAGTAAGGGAGGTAGAGGGTTCCAGAAAGGATGGGAAACAGGTACAGGATGTACGATATGTGGATTGCTGCTGGTCTGAGATGGCACGCTTAAGGTGGGCACCGGTCCATTGACTGCTTGCATTGGAGGCCAGACTGAAGATGAATTGAAGGATTGCATCAAGGTTGAAGAATTACTACCACCATTACTTCCATTACCTTGTCCAGACATGTACTGGTCGAGCGCATCTGGCGAATAGACTGCAATGAGTGTGCCTTGATCGTTCTGAATGAAACCAGATGGAGCCAAAGGTGCTTGAGGAGATTGTGTGAACTGAGGTCCCGGAGCCGGTTGAGGGCCTTGTTGATCCATGGCCGGTCGTGGTGGACCGAAATAAGGTGCATAAGGCTGGAGATATTCTAGTGGAAGACTCGAAATACTACACAGGAAACTCACAGTATACATCACGTTTGGCCAGGGTATGGTTCCTGTTGTTGGCCCATTCGTGTCTGGAGGAGTAGTCGGGTGTGGAGGTATCGGAAGTCCAGGCGGGTAAGCTGTATAGGGACCATAGTAGGACATCTGATAGTGACCTGCCTGTGCAAGGGGAATCCATGGCATAGGATAATAACCTGGAGGAACAGGATAAGGTAGAACCGGGGCTACCAAGGAAGGTCCACCTGAACCACCTGAAGCGCCTGTGGACTCAGATCCTGCCCCTGGAACATCATACCACTCGCGGTATTTTTCTCCTTCCCGAACCTCAGGTCCATCTTTCTGTTGTCCGTTGACAGGAGAAGATTCGTCCTTAGAGTTCTCAAATTTTTCAGCTGGAGCATTCAGAAAAACTGGGGTACTATTGGCACTGTTCTCCAAAAAGTTCTGCTTTGGAGACGAGCTCTCTCGTTTCGGTAGATGCCGACTCGAGAGCATAACCTTGCGTGATTGGGGATAATGCGTGAGCCGACTGCGACCTCTACTGGGTTTCCAGGGACTGCGGGGAGGATTCAAATCACGGAGCTGAACTTTCAGCGCACGACCGGCGTACACGCAGTTATGCTGACGAAGGGGTCAGCCATGGACTAGTCAGGGAAGGGTTGACTTGCCTCCTGCATGATCGCCTGGGCCGGAGACTCTGTGTTGTCATATTTGATAAATGCAAAAGCGGCATGGCTGTTGGCTATAGAGTTTCCGGTAAAGGAACCATGGGATCATTTCAAGGTGGACACTCACAAGGACAGACAAATTTGACATTCAAAAGCCCTCTGAATCTTCCGAAGAGTTCCTCTACTTTCTCCTGTGTCCACGCACTGGGTCCCAGTGTCTCCAGACCACCAACAAATAAAGCTGTCGGGTCAAATTCACGACTACTCAGAGAGGTGGAATCACTGGACTCTAAAACATTTTCGCTGGACCTAAAGCCCGAGAATGGTGTACCAAAGAATTGATTAACAGGTGTGACAGGCGCTTGAGATGAAATTGTCCGAGGTGTTGGGGGCGACATTGCTAGACCCGGCGTAGGTACCTCATCACCCTGAAACAAGGGAGGGGAGTGGCGAACTCTTTGAGGGGTAGATACTTCACAGACCGATTGAGAAGCTGTCATAGAGGGTACCCTAGCCGTAGAGATGAGGATCGTTATGTCAGCGGTTGCTCGAGAAAAGTGATGCTTACTTGACCATGTCTCTTAAAAAGGATGTTTCACCCCAACCACTCCAATCAAGTTTGGAATCATACTCGGAATCGACGAACGACGAGAGGTCCGAGTCCGCCCAGTCGATTCTTGTGGGCTTGCTCACCACATCTGACGAGTCATTGGCTGACCCAGGCGCTAGACTGGGTGGCGTCACAGGTTCTACCCAAGATTCAATTTCATCATCAAAAACGGCGGTAGATTTCAACATTGTACGTCCTTTGTCGTCAGAAGCGACATTTTGCCGGAGAGAGTGCAGCGGCGGAGATGGCTCACTGCTGAAAGACGTTAATCCGGTTCGAGGATTGGAAGTGTGCAAACTATATGGTTGAAAGCGGTCCATCTTGACCTGAGTTCGGGAAGCAGTGTTGTCCATAGACTGGTAATCCTGTATGTGAGAATGAGCGCGTTGAACAGGGTGCTGAATTTGAGGTTGATGCGCCCATGAAACCGATAAATAGGAGACTCGTCGTAATACCTAGAGAATATTAAGCCCGAAGGAACTAGTGGCCGTAGAACAATACTAACCATCAAGGCAGCTACACAATCATCCCTATGGTTCCATTTGACCTCCCAACAACTATCATCCATTTCCTCACTTCGCACAGCATTGTGAGGAAGGGGATAACAATCTGGCCCAAGGATACCGTTCTTTGGGACTGGATATCATATGAACAAACTAGCCCCTTATCCCCTGAAATAAGTTTGGCAACATGCCTTTGACGAGCTCATGGCTTCCGCCCAGACATGAGACGTTCTCTAAGGGGCCAAAGTATCCTGCGATCTTAAAGAGGGACTAGAAAGATCATTAAGATTGCAATCTATATGGAAAAAGAAAGTGAGTAGACCTCTGCATCAAATTTTAACGGCTGGAGATAGACTGCTTCCTCATTCAATGTCGCTTCTCCCTTTGTAAGGCTTCGAGAAAATCTCTCGGCCTCGATAGCTTCCCCATTATACACAATTCTATGATATCTTGGAGGAACTTGAGCAAGTATATGTATGCGGAAAAACAAATTGACTACTTGGTGTTTCTCGGTTTCCAAATGCGAATGGCATTGGGAAGATTAAGAGGGACTTCAGGCATGTTTCGTACCGAAATCCTATTGGGTCCCTCGGGAGTCATAATCTGAAATGGTTTTCTAAGGTGCAAGTGGGTGTCATTCACGATAATTAGACGGCTCAAGAACGCTGACCTGTATGAGATTAAGAGTGTTCTGAAAGCCCTTGCAGGCTCATAACGCAACATTCTGCCGAGGAACGGTCTTGGTGAGCTGTTTTGCAAGCTTTTCAGAAATATTGAGGCAGAAGCGGCATCCTAAAAAGACTTAGCCAGAAACTGCACACATGGTTGCAGATAAGACGTACTTCGCACTGGATAAAAGTGCATACACCTCCTTTTGAATCGCGAATGACCTTGATGTTTTTGATCTCTGCATGCTCGGAAAGGTGGCTAGCCAAGAGGCGCGTAAGCTCTGCTTGGTCGACGTTTGAAGGAAGACTTCAGAATTATTAACAGTGAGTGCGCGTAAAATTGGATGACAAGAAACGGACCAACCTCCCAACGAATATACTTGCGTCATGTGGCTGTTTGTCTTCCTTGTGTATATCTTGGCTTTCCGGAGACGGACTGGAGTCTTGAAATACCAGCTGTGTTTCGTCCCGCTTGGCTCCTGGAGATGCTGGAGGTGATGAGGGTAATGTATCATACCGGGTGCCCCATGCACGGGCCTGGTTGGTTTTAGGAGGCATGCCGTCTAGTTCAACGATAGATATGTACTATGGAAAAAATGTTATAGAGACGGAGTGAGATAATGGTGGAAGTGAGAGCCAGAACAAATAACGGTCGATATGTTGATGATACTGTAACACCAAACTCCGGGGTCAACCGCAAAGGAGCATTTCGACTAATAGATTTTAAAACCCAGGCAATCATTCCAAAAGAAGGAATCGTTCAATGACTACGTTTTGAGCAGCGAACGACAGATTTTGCAATTAATCGCCGATTTTGCACGATTTTTTATCGATGGCAACAGATGGACTCGAGATCCATAATAATCCTCGGCACTGGACGACAAGCACGTTCGAAGCCGCCCGACGCATATTTATGTGTGTACAGGTAAAGAAGTATAAAACGATACTCGTTTTGGGATGTCTAGTTTCCTGTCATGCCAGAAGAAGCGAGCAGTCATATATATGTGATCTCCCCCTCCCATTGATAAAAATGCGTCTCAAGACAGTCCACACAGTATGAAAGCATAAAAGACGGTACTGGAGGACCAACAGTCACATACTAACATCACTGACAACGCAGAAAAATGTCACTCTGGCGTAGAACAGGCGAGCAGTCCGTGGTAATCAGTCGGGCCTACAGCACGAGATCTTGAGAAGGTAACCTCGGAAGCTACAGACCGAACTTGCAAAATTCTGTGGTCCTACATTCCGGCGCATCGCTCGTTAAGGACCGTTCCTGAGAGATAATCGTCAACGATCTTCTGGAATAGTCCAGATGGTCAATTGATCTTCTTCTGATCGTTTCTACGTCATCTATGCGTCCTCTGTATGGGCATGCCGGATCCGAGAAGAGAGTACTAAGCAGAAATGGTATGTCAACTCAGTGGCCGCGGACAGCAAATACGGCCTGTGGTGCCTTCTGATCAAGATCTGTTTCAAAACGGTTTACGTAGAGGATGTCAACCTGCGATCGCCACAGATTGACAGTGCCTTTGAGAACGATGCTGCAATGATGGCAGAATCTTGGCAAGTCAATTTTCGCACATATTATCCTTGCGTGCTTGAGCTTTGAAAGTCGGTCTTCAGATGTTTCAACCATTCCATTCAACTAGTCAAGAAAATTGGCATATCAGAATTGTCTTGCGACTAAAAAATATGCCAAGGAATCAAAGTATCCGGCTCAATCGGTTCAAATTCCAGGAGGTTGGCGTATCAAACAAATTGAAGGACGGCAGGTTCTTTAAAGGTTCTTCAAAGGATGATAGAAGTGGGTCGATGTCCGGGGCTCGGATCGTGTTAAAAAGTTGCGACAATGTTTTCGCATTTCACCAAGCGTGAAACAGGCCAAAACGACTGGAACACATGCTCCCAGATGATGGATACAATAGCTTGGCGAGGAGCATATCCAACCACAATATCAGGTGGAATGTATAAAACTTGAAGCGTGAGGGATGGCTAAAGCCCAGGAAGAAGAATGATGCCTTCACGTAGCCTCCACAAGCGAGCGAACGCGTTATTTGTGCAACCAAACAAACAATTTCCAAGCGCAAAATACCTCCTGCCAAAACCTTCAGGCCATCCTCGAGCTACCATGTCGGATGACGGCTTTGATGGTGGAGGTGTTGGCGATGACTACGACTACGGAGGAGGGTACGTCAACCTCGTCATACGTAGTTTCTGGTCCATTAATACAACATGAAGTTATCAAGAGGAGGCATTCGTATGTTATTTCGGCGATTTTGGATCAGGACTATGAAGCCCTATACAACTTTCTAGGACGAAAACTATGATATTTTGGGGCAGGAAGAACAGGAGCAAGAGGGCGAGGGTAACGGTGAGAACGAGGAATCTCAAGTCAACGGTGTCAATGATGCAGACAATGACCAACCCATAATGAATGGAGAAACCCTGGCTAATACGACTGTCACTGGCGAGAGGCAACCAAACAAGATTCGAGTGACAACGCCTTACCTGACAAAGTATGAAAGAGCACGAATATTGGGAACAAGAGCACTGCAAATCAGGTCAGTCGGACTTGATCAGAGATTCGGAAGGGTTTGAATTCGGTTCTTCTAGCATGAACGCTCCTGTGCTTGTTCCTCTGGACGGTGAAACGGATGCCCTCCAGATTGCAATCAAAGAGCTCTCGCAGCGCAAAATTCCCCTGGTTATACGACGCTATCTTCCAGATGGTAGTTTTGAGGACTGGAGTGTTTCTGAACTCATTACTGATTGAGCCAGCCACTTGGTTGTGTACTTGATTTGCCATTATATCTTTTGCCGTGTGTCAAAAATTGATATCTCGATATAGTATACATAATAAATAGAATAATTCGTAACTATCAGGCTCAAGCGTTGCAGGGAATAGGAGGTAGGTGACACTGCAGGAGGGTCGAGATCAACACCAAGATTGAGACATGACAATCTCAACAACGCATTTTTGTCCGCCGCTTCGCGGTGGGACCGGCTTTCATTCGAAATTGGGTTTTGATAGACGAAGCTTTACGTGTCGAGTTGGTGTGAGACTTCTTTACCTCCGGTGGTATATCGCACATAGAGAGATCCACCAGCGATACATCCATCAGCGTAGCATCTTCTAGTCCAGTACCGGCATGATTTGTGCTTTCACCAAATAACATTTTACGCTCAGAGGATAGCAGTGCACGTTTGGGGGGTTTAGTTACCATGGTTGATTGGCGTTTCGATGGACTGGCTTGAATGTCCTCATAGTGGCATGTGCTCTGACGACGCTTGCCAGGAGAAAGAGACACTGTTTGCTGTCGCTCAGATGGACTCCGTATCCTATTCTCGTCTGACGTTGATGTTTTCTTGATGCCTGAAGAAGATATAAGATACATTACTTACATTAATCAGGTAACTGGCAGACCTTTCCTGGCTTTGGTTTTCTCTGAACCAAGCTTCATTGCTCTGAAGGGACTTGCGAGGCCAGAGGTCCCATCTAGGGTGAGTTGAGTTTCCCAATCGTCTTTTCTGATTTGCTTCCAGTCCTCAATAACCTTGGTCACCCATGCATCAGTTTCACCAGCAACGTGATAGTCGATGACATCGGCCCATTCAGAACCAGGAGCTGTTTTGTTGATGAATATAACTTTCGGTTTTGGTTTTGATGCCGACGGCGCGGAATTAGATGAATTATTACGGATCGTCCGCGCAAAATCCTTTACGAGCTTCTTAAGACCATGAACTTTCAAAGAAGTTCCCATGACGATAAGTAGATCTGGCTTGCGCCCTACATCAGCCATTTGCATAGAGCCTATATCATCACCCAAAGGGTGTGGTTCATCGTAGAGAACAATGGCAGGTCGAAGGATCCCGACCCTGATTGCTCGTGCGGAGCGAGCGGCTCTAGCTTCGGCTGGGTTTACATGAGAATGACGGTAAATAGAATCAATTGAAACACTTACAACGGATTAAGCATTCTGGACAATCGGGAGCCATTCCTTGTTCGAACACGCGTAAATACTCCTCCGTGCAAGGATACTCCGCTGAACACGAGATGCATCTGACGCGATGAATATCTCCGTGCAACTGAACATTTCGGACGTCTTTGGTTTTCAATTTGTTCTTTACTTTGGAAGAAACCTTTGCCTCTGCACTTGAGCTCCCGAGAAGCCCTGCCTGTCCCTCCAAGCCATCGATATTTTGCGTATATGAACGTAAGAGCCTCTTCTTGGTATCAAGGGCTTTGATAAAGTGGTGTGTCGGCGTTGGGAGAGTCGAGTCTATGGAGCGCTTGAGACCCGAAATGAAGGTGTAGAAAACTGCAGTTGCAGTGGGATCCCGAAAGAGTGACGCGTCAAATAAATCTTTGCCTCTCAACACGACATCAGGATACTTCTCCTTTACAAGCGCATATAAGCCATCAGAGGATCTGAAGTCCTAAAGAGTATATCATCGGCAATTGTATTCAAAATGTGCTGAATAGGACGATTTCATACCGGGATCCCACAAGAACATGATATACCTGCTCCCGTAACCACAACAATTCGTTTACTTCTGACCACGGCACGAGAGATATCGGATAGAGTTCGTCGAACGTGAATGTCTGTCAATGCTGCGCGGAGGTCAACAGTGATAGTCATTGCGGTCTGAAAGACACGTAACAGTGACTGCCAGCAACAAGGTTCTTGGAAGTAACTCTCTGGTCCACGCTCCATGATTAGCACTTCAACATCTGAACGCGTCACACCACGTGCTTTCGAGTATCCTCGCGCCAGGCAACAAATCCGTGTATACAGACTCAATGACGACTACGAATATATAAATCTCGTGTTGCCACCTAACGATATTTCCTGATACCTGGGCGTTATAGACATTAATATAGTGTCTTGGAACTTTCTCAATAAAAAATATCGATATTGTGGTTGTTCTTTGGCTCAATGATTTTTTGAGACAAAGCAAGGAAATGACATTTATAGTAAATTCTTCCAAGCAAGAGTAAGTACATTTTGTATTGACGACCCCGAAAACTCACTGAATTAATCAGATTTAGAAATTGGCTGTCCAGATACCGGAGATAAAGTGAATGAGCAGTATCAGCCGCGGTGCCTAGGTTGATAATGTTGCTCAAGAAAAAAATCCGAAATAGCTTTCTTCGTGAGACCGTCAACCCCGTATAAGGGTTGACTATAGCTTTCCAGTGTTTTGGTCTGGTTCTCCAGCTGACCACATGCGCAAGGATATCCACAGGATACTGATAATAAAAAATCAACAAGCCAAGAAGTTTTCTTACCTTTGTATATCTATAGAACTCTGATATAACTTAAAAAGGAGAATAGTCTGGAGAGGTTTTCCAGAATATGTGACCTCAGCTTCTCTCAGACTACTTACGTGAAGTCGCCTAAGAACTCAGTCATATTACATCTTTCCATGGAAGTTACAACATAGAGTGGAACTGTTTAAGAACTGGGACCGCGTTTCCAGTGGACACCGGAAGTTGGTTGACATAGTTCTTCCATTGCTCGTCAGTGATGATTGGAGCAGAGACGTATTGTTTAATATTGATATTTGAAAGGGGGGTGGAGAGATGAGGAATCATGGATGAGATGGCTGCATCCTCTCGGAGTCGCTGGTCGAGTCGGTTGATACCAGCATACTCAGAATACCACGCTGAATCCAGACGCATGACTGAGCATTCAAAGAGATCGAGGACGTATCGTGGTAGCCCGGCCTTTAAGGCAGCAGAGTACGCAGAGGCGTGACCCATGGCTTCGATGACCGGCTGGGACTGTTGGAGAAGAAGATTATTGAATGAATCACTGCGATGATCACAGCCAAGAGAGGTGAAAAGTTGTGTGTTTTCTTCGAGAAGTGCCACAGCATGGCGAGCAAGCAATGATTCGTCCTGAGGAGGGAGAGGGACCTCATATCGTTTAAGAAGTATTTCTGAAAAAAAGCGGATGCATATGGTCGAGACATCGCCCTCTGCGATAATGGCACCTTTGACATCGTTCTAATCTAAGTATTTAGCGCAATTCACTGGAATTGATTATAATTCTGATACTTACCTCGACCTTGGCCATATAATTGTGTTCAAAAGTACCCTGAGCGCCACAACGTTCAGCAACTTCACTTACACATCTCTGGAAGTATCGACATATCGTCGTTTTCGCAATCGCAGCAACTGCATGTTGAATTCTGTGATCTGATTGATTCATTACGGTATCTATGACTGCAGGATACCATCTATCAAGTACCATAGCCACTGCAGTCGCATTCAGGATAGGCCATTGTTGCGTGCGGAATGAAAGGATTGGGGTGGGATGGCTACCTTTACCAAGAATGGATCGTACGGCAGAATATCGTCCGCCAATAAAGGCCGTGGCTTTCAGTGCTGATATCCATGGCACTGCAACCACAAGAGTCCCTATCGGGACACGCTGAACCTCGTTCTACCAGGCCTGACGCCGGTCTACGGGAACCAAGGTATCTTTCCTGATGTCCGACCCGACCAATGCTGTTGGCGGAAGATGAACATCATTGAAACGGGTGAGGGACCAGTCGAATGGCTGCGTGCCACTGCGACGAGGAAGAGAAATTGATTCGACACCTTGATACATTTGGTGTTCATTGCAGAGGGGTACGATGAAAAATCGTATGCCTCGATCTTCATTATTAACGATCAAGCGTGCCATGGTCAGAGCAATTTTAGAAATACCAAAACGTGGCGACGATGCCGGCATGAATCTGACTAGAATTAGGTAGGCATTGATACGATTAGTCAGACACGAACTTTGTCGCTTCTTCCCTCGGAGTATTGAGAACGAAACCGTCTGAAACTTCGGTTGCTGTAGTCTCGATATTGAAAGCGTCCAGTCCGTGGCCACGTTCCGTAATCAAAAAAATTCCTCCGACCTCAAGACGCATGAGCTGATCCATGAGAGGTTTGAGATCAGGTCGCTTTGTGAGGTGACGAGCAAGTGTGCCAATGACCAGGTTGGTCTGACTCAGAATGATAACGAACATAGAAATATCCATTGCACATAATGGGTGTCTTATCACTGTCCAGAACCGAGGGGTACAATATTGTATGTCTTGCACCGTCAAGTCTGTTTATTATCAGTATTATAATCACGAGGAATGGGGAGAGGTTATTTACTATGGGCTCTGAGGAAGATACGAGCGCGTTGATAGGACAAGGCTATACTTTCTTCAGGTGAAAGTAGCTCAGCGCGGGTCTGGAAAAGTGGATGTATGTGGAGTTGGTTTGTCATGGAGAAAGGGAGGTTGAAGGTCTAGTGGTTTCTGAAGAAGAACCTTTAAAACGGGGAGTTTCCGGAAGTATAAGGTCCCAAAATAAGCCATCGTTTGAAACCAAGAGAAAACATTCAAACTATACAATTCCGTAAGTAGCTGATTTTTCGAAAAGAAGACGTAGCTGATCGATGGAAATTCCAATTATCCAGGAAAATAAGAATAGAGCAAGTCCGGAGATTGCCAATTATGTATACCCCCAGCATGGACCAGACAGGTAGGCACAAGCTAAAAATACATATACCAAGATCGTGTGAGCATTCGAAAACAGGAACTTCCATACTCATGAACTGGAATTAGCATTCCAAAGCCGCCGAAATCCCGATTCTGGAAGACTTAATGGAGGCATCTTCACCCAAGACATCATCATCGTGAACCGCTGCGAAAACGCGCATATACAAATTCTCCCACAATTTTATGTAGCCTTCCTAGTTCTTATGCTACTTCGAGTGGGTGGTATCTTGTGTTATCTTCATCAAGAGGAGAACATCATGCAGAAAACTCCATAGAGGACTCATCGAACGATCCGATGGGTGGGTCGCTCCTAACCATTCTGTGCGGACTCCACTGAGATGAAATCGATTGCAAGGGAAATATGTCAATCTGAATGAACGATTGATAAGAAGTGGGATTTCACACAACAGACAACTAGTAAAGGTTTCGGACGCCATTACTATAGCTAACCTCCTATGATCCTCACTCAATGTGGCGCTACATCCCTGCCGTATTTACTTAAAATCGTGTAAGTCAGCAGAGACCTATAGGAATAATTATCTATGCGGGCGTGGAGTTCCGTGCGGTCAATGTAAGAGTAACACACTATATAATTTGATACAATCCTACAATGATACACTTGCCTCATTGACTGCATAAGCAGTATAGATCACTTCAATCATATTGTAATTCAAAAATGTCTGTCTAATATCCTGTCTACCAGAAAGTCTTGCATTGTGGAGAGAACCTCACACATCACAACTAACACAAACCCGGGACCTTGATTACAACTACAATCACACAAGTATTGAGTGTTATCAATGTTTAACGCATTCAATCAAGGATCGAGTTCAAGCCGCTTGCCCTTCCTAATTCTCGACGTCCTGTTCACTACCAGATGCCCTCTCAGGGTACCAGATTTTATCAGTTCTACTACAGGTGGAGGGAGTCGTCGAGTTGATACTCTTGAAACTACCAAACTGTTCCTGGATTCGAGGTAAGCGAAGCATGGCAATGTCGATCCAGTGTATCACTCACGGTTCCAAAGACGTGATTGAAATACCAGACTTCGGAGAGGACGGTCCCATTATTCACGCATCCAAAGTAAGGGATCGCTCCGGTTTGGGATTCTACGATAGACTCAAGATCGTTCAACATATATTGTGTCTTGTTTGAGGGAACAATGCCGCCGCTTCCATAACGTAACAAGATGAGTTGCATGTGCCTACGGGAGGAGGAATTCATACTCACGCGGCAAGAAGGCTATAAGTCGGAAAATGTTGGAATGCACGAATGGCGGCGTCAAAAAAGTCAATAACCTCCGCGTTTTTCTCGTAGTCCCTGCCGTAACATGTAACGTCAAAAGTAGAGGTGCATGTAGCGTGCTTTGAAAACTGAAGGAAGGTGAAAAGGGGACATCCCTCGTCTTAAGTGAACATACGCATACTTACTTCATGTGCCCAAAAAGCTTCATTGGGTGCACCTTGGTTAATCCAATACTTGTTCACTAAGCGTAATTATATGATGATGGAACCAGAGGCTGTAGAAGAACGAACTATAGTTCAGGAGCTGTTGCCTTTCAAACTCCTCGATGAAGGTGTCAACGCCAGGGCCCTTGTACGCAGGAATTGCGGTTCCATTTGGAAAGCTTGCTGGAGAGGGATCAGGGTCATACTGTCTTGAGGGGTCACAGTACTGCTCGAACGATCTAGAGATCCTTTGTGGGATACGGAAAAAGTGAACCCGCAATTTATACGTACCCGTCACAGTTATCGGGCCAAAGTCCATGGATAGTCCAGCTTCCTTGTGGAAGTTTCTGGCCCTTGTCCTCCAAACCCGTATAGGTTGACCAAAACTGTGTAGCAAGGACAAGACCACCCGGTGTAGGAGAGCAACAGGTGTTGGCAATGCGAGTGGTGTTTTCACAAGAAAAGAATGCAGGTTCGTGAATGCATGAGGTAATGCTGGGATACGTGTGCAGACTCGTAGGGTCGTGTCCTCCGGAGCCAGGATCGCAGTGTGCCAGAGCAGTTGTGGCGAGCGATAGTAATAAAGCGAGTGCTGAGTTCATGTACTGGGAGGAAACTGACTCCAAGAAAGAAACCTAGATTTATATATCTTATACCTGACAATGGGTTGGGGCACATGGGTGAATCACGCTGGAGAAGAGAACGTTCGTGATGCCCACAGAGGTACTCTGATATTTAACTAGTAGTGACACACGTGAGTTATTGGTATGCCTAAACATCACTCCAACCTCCCTCGTCTAATTTATAGGATGCTTCACTTTCCGGCCGGTCCGGACTGTCGACTAGCTTAGCTACACGTTCTTCGGCACGACCTGTGGGGGCGTTTTCAGAGATTGTCAGATTGACAACACGCTAACATTTAAAACCTTTTCGTAGATAGAGGCGCGTAGCAGAGGCATGTGAGAGGATATGGCCACCAATGGGCTTGAGAGCACCTCCGGCCACGAATGTCATTGTAGCACCAGGATCAGCTGAAGAAAGGGGATTGGTTAAGAGGATGCCAGATTCGACATTGGAGTATATTGATACATTGCACTTGGTTAGTCAATAGGATGGCGATCTGTTCGGAGGCATCAGTAAACTTTGCCTGAAAAATGAGGCTCGGGAACCATAGACATTATATTCTTCGGACAGCTTCGTAAGCTTAGACAACATCTGGAGATCATTTTGATGAATAAAAGAACTCCATGAACAGAATTTTCACCGCTCTGAACCTGTGCAAGCTAACAAGGTCTATCACCTAACCTCAATTCTTACTTGAGATAGCTTACCTTTTGCTGCCGTTCGCTGAGTTCACCCCGGCCCGAATAATCGACGCGAAAAAGAGCCATGATGCTATCAATAATCTTCACAATCGTCAGTTCGCAATCAAAGTTTAAACTGGAAGCGCACAAGAAGTCGAAAATCCCTGTCTTCCGCAAAACGCAAAGAACATTCGTTAATAAGCTCCATCTGATAGCCCATGTATTCATTCAGAGCTTGACTCAGCCATAAGGGGGAGTAGATGTACCTGGTGCTCACTGTTGAAAGCTCTGGCTACATGAACCGTTGCACTTGAGACGCTTTTAGGTGCCATTCAAGTAGTTACTACTTGCCATATAGAATATTCTCGAGTGCCATACTGCCATCTACGCCAAATCTGTCTGCTATGGCCCTGATGCGATCCGGACGGAAGGTTCCTGGTATGCTTTCAATTTATGTATGAAATCAAGCACAGGCAGTCAGTACCCTCTGTGTCAATGTAAGCGACCTTAAGATCGATGAAAAACGCGAATGAGCAGTGTCAAGAGATCTGATGCACCTTTCCGGCAGCACCACCGAGATCGGGGGGCAATTGAGTCACAACACTCATTGTATGTGCCATCTGTGTCTTGCCAGTACGGAACTCCCCATAAACTACTCGTGCGTCAGTCAACACAAGATACCTCAGGTTTCAGGCATACCCTCTGTTATAGATTGTGACATGAGACCTCCTGTTGCCGTAGATCGATAAACTCGATGAGACCTCAAATGAAGTAAAACCTACCGCCGAGAATAGCATCGACAGATTTGCTACCGGTGTTGATAATATGTACTTTCTTCCGCCGTTCTTGTACCTCAATGCCAGTGGCGAAAGACGACCCCTTGGTAGTTCTAAATTGAAGCAATAACTGTATTGTCTACCGGACCAACCAATATTTTGTGTGTAGCTTCCTATACAATGACAATTGATTTGAGTTTCCGGGTAGTTAATAATGGAACTGGCCTTGATTTTTTCGACTTTGGCTTCGGACATACCCTATATGTGCCATCAGAAATTCAACGAGTGCCTGGCATATACATATATGCGCTCTATCAACCTTGATCTTCAGAAGTTGCCGCCTGGTTGTCATATTGACTCCAGACACTGTGTTGATAGCTGCGGACTTGACTTCCAGTGAGTACCGATTTTCACGAATGTGGTTGGAGCATCTACCTTGAGTTTGAGAATATCCTGAACGTTAATCCCCTGTCATGCAATGTTGAGACATATATCTTACAACTCCTCAGATAGTACTTACATGTTGTTGGAGTTCGTCGACAGAGTCAAAGAACGGCGTCTGAAAATTGATCAACATAAGGTAATTGATTCACAAATAAGCTCTTTAACTTCATCTTCCTCCATGACAGGGCTTGGAGCGCGAGAGGCAACGGAGGGAACAGAAGGCGCTCGACGAGGTGGCATTTTTGCTTCTTGGTAAAAGGAAAAAGATTGAAATAAGTAAATACGACGTTTGAGGCTTTTGAACGAATTTTGAGGATCAATATTCACGTGAGTGCATATATCCACCGTATTTCGTCTGCAGGGCATCAAGTATATGACACAAGAATGACCAGTCCAACAACATCCGCTAAATTACAGTAAAATAAACAAACCCGACGTACTAGTCGATAACCAGTGTACCTCTTGTCCTTCGAATGCGATCCTCCAGACCTCCTTCACCGTAGACCTTTTTAAAGTCAGAGTTCATGAATCCACCAATTCCACCGGACTTCGCGGATTTTGCACGTTCTGATTCCTCTTTGGCTAGCTCAGCCTTCTCTTTTTCCAATAGATCTGCCAGTCGCTGCTTGCGCTCACTCTGCATGCTGGTGGCATTGCAAGTCATTGCAGCTAGACGAGCGGCCCGTACTTCGGAGAGTGTCTTAGCATCTTGCTTAGGTGGGCTAGATTGACAAGGTTTGGGCGGAGGAGAACGATCTGCATGATACTCTTTGGAGTGGAAGCGGTGGTCATCTGCCTCCCGGGAATCTGAACTCCTGGCATTGATATAATTAGGACTGATACTTCGGCGTCGACCATGAGAAGAATCCACGTTCCTCTCTCGCTCTCGTACTCTGTCGTTACGTATAGGACTTCGACTGTAGCTTCGCCTCCTGAAATCGGGGGTATATCTGTAGCTATCGTGTCGGAGCAGACGATGGTGACCTTTATCCCGACTTGCTGAACGTTGGGCATATGCAACAGGCGATCGCTGTCTCTCATATGGACTCCGCGATTGTCTACGATCTCGGGGACTTAGTGAACGCGAGTCACGATGATGTTTACGTTCAGCTTTCAACCTCTTGCGTTCCTCTTTCTTTTTGTTTCGTTCATGCTTGTCTTTCTTTGGTTTGATACCATTCCGTTCTTGCATCTCGCGTAGGCGCAAAGGATTTGACATGAGAGCTTGGTATGCAGCCTGTTCTTGTTGTTTGATAGCAAGTAGCGGATCCTCGCGAATCTTAGATTGAATATCACGAGTACTGTTGGCATTTTGGACTGCGATGAAATTTTTATGTGAAGCACCAAGCTAAAAACTTGATGAGGCGAAAATCAGAATAGGTAGAAACTCAGAGCACCTTCGCATTGTCATCTGCGGTTAACATTTTATCAACCCGCTTCTTTCCCAAAAGATAATCCTCTAAGTCGTTTGTATTTTGACTATTCCCTGTGGCTGGAGTTGCATACATCCATTCCAGTTTCTCCTGCCGCTTTTTACCAGTTTGTTCCTCCTGTAAACGTTGTAGTTCCTGGAGTTGACGCTCCTCTTCCTTTTCCTTCCGAAGTTGATCTAGTTTCTTCTTCTCCTCGAGCTGGAGAAGGCTCTTGGTAAGGCGAAGACTCAGACTTAAAAAGAGGTACACACCGCCTCCTTCTCCTTGAGCCAGACCTTCTCTTGATTCTTGAGAAGGACCGGATGCCAAGACTTTTTCATGTTCAGATCACCACCACCCATTTTGACTAATAGTTTAGCAAGAAAGATAGATGAAGAGGATTGACCAGGTCACTGGAGACAGAAACAGCACAGAAACAGCCACATATATATATGACATAATCAAGGATGCATGTGATCTTGCCAATGAGGTTACGAAGGCCTTTGGTTGCGAAACGTCAATGGTCCAAAAAATCGGATACCCACATGACTCAGATTCTTATGCGACTCATCACCTGAACTCTGATGTAGAAGACTCGTCAAATTATACCCAACCTACGTTCGTATCATTCTGATCCTCAGTGCTCAAGACTAACATGCTCTATGCACGCCCTAGGCCAACTAAATCCATCTATGCTCTTACCCGCGAGGAAATAACCCATGGCCTTGCCAATCGTTTTGTCCACTCTCAGACATACATCTTCCTCTATCTTGGAATGGCTGCGCTCTCAGTGACTACCGTTGTGCTGAGTCTGGCGGACGGGTGTCCGGGCCTTGCATTCTATGTCCTTGAGATCATCATCAATGCTGCCATGATCATTGAGGTTGGTATTCGCTTTGTGGCGCTCGGCAGGGTGTGTTTCCTTTCAATACATAAAGTTACCTCTCACCCTCCTTGTAGCAATTCTGGAAATCACCGTTCAACATTATGGATGTAATCCTTACAGCTTTCTGTGCGCTAACACTTCTAGTGTTAGCTTTCGCCGAGTGTGGTACAGGAAGTAAGGAAGAGGAAGTGTTTGACACCTTGCTTCTAGTGGCACGAAATGTTCTTCAGTTTGGGCGGTTGGCTGCAGTGATGCGACAGCAAGTATTATAGGCTGATGGGGTAATTCGGAGCTGATAAAAATTTAGATCTGGGCAGTCGATCTTTTCTCGACCGAAACCAATTGATATCAATGCTGTACGTCGCGCTGACTTTGACATGGAGTTTGATGTTGAAGGTGATGAAGAAGACGAACTGAGCCGTCCCCTAGTCCGCAATTCTGCTGTATCCGACGTAGAGGCCAATGGCCGATCAGTGGAAGACCAGAATGTTAGAGACTATCTGGACATGCCGCGTGCCATTCAGGCGGTGCGCAACAGAGATACAGAAGACATTTGGGCGGAAATTGGATAAATGTGTATCACAGTGATCGTTACCTGGGACACTTTGTATATCACTCGTATATTATGTCAGACAATAGGTTGCTGGTCCCTGAGAAAAAAACGTTGTGCTACTGCTTTGACCCAAGAGAGTGGAACAGCATGGTGAGCATTCCAGAATAGCGACGAGCATCAGAAAGATGATGGGACCTGCTTAAACGCGTGGTACTGACATTTTGGCAGATGAGGTCGTCCTACAAACTGACATAGGCACTAGTCAGACAGAACTGATGATTTGTTTTGATGTGACCATCTATTCCAAGTTGCTTTCTTTTCGGCTTACCGTCTGTTCCTTTTCTGACCTCTCCTTCATGTCTTCTGCTCTCCCTCCAGAGCAATCCCGTTCCTGGTGGTCTCTTTCTTCCAAATCCTCAAAGCAAGACTTTCACACCGACAACGACAAGCCCCTATCCAAGAACCCTGGCAGAAACTTGTTTTCTTCTCTTATTAGTCGCAAGTCTAAGAAACATCCGACTCTACCAATTGAAGAGCCTCCTTCTCCTCTACAATCACCCACGCCGCATGTGCAACGAACAAACCTCCGAGGAGGATTCCCACTTAGATCTCCATTGTCTCCTGCCGAGTCAGTCGAACCATTGACACCTGTGGATGGTTTTCGCAAAGGACAACGATCAGTACTAACTCTGGATCACGATCCCTTTGGAGCCCGAGGCCTAGTGGCTCGTGGACCTACGAGCCCATCCACCTTCTCTACCCACTCGAATAGTTCCTTTCTCGATATCCGCTCAAGACCAGACAAATCTATCCTTTATTTTCGCCCTTCCTATTCCTCGTCTTCCTCAAACTCCAATTCAGTACACGAGCCCCAGTCTTCGGAGCTACTCAAGGTCCATAGTACGAATATTGAAGAAAAGATTTTTTCTCCTTCGTAAGGCACGGTTTATGAACCTTTCAGCCAGCTTATACGTTGATAGACCCATGAATAACAGCAAGAAAAATACCAGTTCTACTTATCCTCAACTTCTATTGCCAGTTAGCCAGCCAAATTCACGGTTGCCTACCCGATTACGGGGAATGACTCAAAGTGACTCCCATCGACCTTCATTTTCACAGGAGGCTTATGCTACGATAAGGCAGAGATACCTTTCTTCACCTGGTAGTCAGCCACTTCCCAGTCGGGGGACGACTTCCCCCCTTCCTTCTTGGGTACCAGGGAGTCAACTATCTAGTCACCCTATCAAACGGCCCTCTTCTAGTGGGTGTATCTTACCAAACCAATCAACCACAGCTGTGCCTATATCGCATACGCAAACTATTACACGTCAAACCTCGATCCAAAAGCTGCAACCACCGCCCACGCCTCCAATTCATGAATTGTCTCCACGACCATCAGATACTATGGGAAAACCACCATTTGAAAGTCAGGTGGAAGGTCGATCGGATAGCCAGCCAAATTGCAGTGGTTCATCGTCATCATCTAGCATATCATTTGTTTCATCAACTTCGTCAAATGAGAAGTTCGTCGATGCTTTTGATCGAACTGAGGAGCAGGAAGCAGAAAACCGGTCGTTTGTTGCCAATCTTCAACCTGAACCTAAAATAGCCCTTAATTTGACCCCCTCTACTAGCAGGTCGCTGGCGGAAATAGTACGAGTCCCCTTACATTGTCCTCCTTCAGAGCGTCTCCCCTCGGTTCAAAACCCGACATCCACACTCCCCTTAGAGGCATCTCAGATTCTCCAGGAATCAAAGTCGTGTGATCAATTTGAGCATGGACATAGGGTTTCGATCACTCCATCTTCTCAGTCACCCGAACCTCTGGCTCCTTTGGCACAGGACACACGATATGGTAGTACTCTGAGCCATACGTCAACTTCGGCTTCAGTCTCAGTATCGCCCATGCAACAGAGAGTCTTTTCTGGGTCAAATTTTCGTCGGCCTTCCACCTCATCGGGTGTTGGTACACGTTTGGACCACGAAATTCCCACAAGTGCTTCACCATCTACAACGTGGCCTGCAAACATGCTGAAATCGAGGTCTTTCTGGGAAGATCATCCTCCAAGTCCTACTCAGTCGGACCACTTGTCGCAGCCAATCGTATCCCTTGATCTACTCGCTCAAATAGAGGCAGATCTTGAAGATTACTCTTCCTTGGGCTCACTTCCACTACTTTCTATCCCATCCGACTCTAGACAAGAGCGGACGATGAGAGCAACAACCGCCCCATCTGACCGGTATAGCGAAGTTAATTCATCCAGTATATCGTCCCAATCCCTCTCGGAAGTATCCAAAACACCGCCGTTGTCCGCCAAATCGATAACAGTCCCCATGACCGAAACAGGGAACCTGTCAGGGACCATCGTGGGACGTACCGTGTCTTTGGTAAAAGTTAGACCCTCGACAACGTCTTCATTGTCCCGCCGACCGGCCACAGCGTCGGGTACTACAAGTCTTGGGCCCCTCCTACCAATGCCAACTTTGCATGAGCCAGAGGTGAAAAACTTCCGGCCGACTCATAGTGGAATGATCCCTTCTACTCCTATATCACCTCTGAGCCCCAGAAAGAGTCAGCAAGAGGGATCCAATGCCAGCAACGTAAAACTTCCGCCACCGCAATTGAGAAGTTTGCTACCGCCACCTCGGCCTAGGGCAAAGGCAGAAACCGTGACTCAACTGCAGAAACTTCCAGAAGAACCTCGGCAGAAGAGGGGTAGGGCAAAGAATTCGATTGGGATTGATTTTGGCCCTGAGCAGCGACGTGTCATTTCTCCTGGTATCCAACCCAATGTTTATCATCCTCCATTCCAACCAATGGTTCGGGCTGCTACCTTTGGCACACGTCCCACCCCGCCTGGACCCTTGGGTCGACAGCCTGAACCACCTGATGGAGTCCAAGAAATACCAAGTCAAAAGGTTATATCAAACGTGAATCCATCCAACGAGCGGAAGCTATCACACAGGATCTCACTTCAGAGAAAACCATCATTCTTGGATATTGATAAGGATGACGACACGAAGGCCGATGGTATTTCAGATTCTCAGTTCATGAAATCCACTTTGAGTGGTACTCCCAGCTTTTCACATACCATATCGGCTACAGAAAGCTTTCTCGAGTTTGAAAGGGAAAGTTTTGATACCATCAGAAATCAGCCCTGAACAATAGTCGGGAAATTTTCTCTCTTCACTGCAATCACCGGTCAATCTACAAAATTGTATCATTCATTGTTTCGACCTTTTTGTGTGTTTTATCAGTATTTCAATTTTCAAAATCGACAAATTCATTCTTGAATGCGGTTAATCTGTACTATTTACGAACCATATCTCTAATCTTGATTTTACTGGTACCTACCTCTGCTTTAATGACTGTACCTTATTTATTCATTAGACAGCACGTAACGAAGTCCATTTCATGCACTGGATTCTTTCTGATATCATCACCATGGTTGTTATGATACATTGATATAGAAGATAGAACTGTATCTTGGTCACATTGAGTAGTAAAACTTTTCGTTGATATACAAAATTTCCGCTTTTCACCTGTTCAGGTATTGGGCAGCTAGATCTATCAGGATCATTCATCAAGAAATTTCAGCCATGGTTCGATTACCTGGGGTTACAAGAAGGCAGGTGCCTGAGAACCTCTGGGAAGTAGGTATTGACGGATGAAATGGAAATCTGTCATTCCAGCCAGGTTTATTTTTAGCTTAATTGGGAAGATGGGACGAGAAGTCCTGTAAATCTCGATGGTTGCAATCTTGAGAGGCGTGTGTTGGCACGAAAACCCAAGGTCTACATTAGGCACGCAGGATAGATTAGACAAAAAAAGAAACGAGAGAAGTATCACAATGAAGGCGAACAATGGGGAATTCCACCAGCACCGGATTTACGACTTCACTCCGTTTCTTCTGAATGATAACCAGCACGGCGCATAGCTCCCAGCCTATGCCTTGCATGACCTAACTCCCTTTCCAATTTGAGGATCTCCACTTGTTGTTCCATCTCCCGCTTCTTGAATTCTAGAACTGCCATATTTTTGTAATCGACCTCTTCGTCTTGAATTTCCCTTGCAGATACGGCTTTGACTTGGCGGACAAGTGCTCTGCAAGCTTCTGTAACCGCTTTGGCAGCAGCTTCAAGGCGCTCCTGAGTCTTGGACATCAGGTTAGCTTTGACACGGGACGCAGCAACGAGCTGGGCTGTGGCTGCTGCCACTTCATTAGATGCAACAATCAATTGCTCCAACGAATGTGTTCCCGAAAGAACGCCATCTGCGCTCTCGATCAAAAGATTTGTTGCGAATGCAACGGACTTGGCAGCTGAGATGAGACCCTCTGTCCAGCGGTTGTTGCGTTTATAGAATTGCTGGACAGTGCTAGATCCTTTGCCTTGAGCTACTATCTCTTGTTGAGATTCAGTGGCAGCTTTGATCAAGCGAGCAATCGCATTGGTAATAGCCATAGCAGAAGAGAGGATAGACTCATGAACTTGAAAATCAACTGCACTGAAACGGGTCGAGTCGCGTGGTCGGTTCATGAGCTCTCGTAAACGTTCTGTAGCTGCCTCGATCGCAGTTGCGGCACTGTTCATCTCCTGTTCAACAATGTCGCCAATATCGCCATTTGTTCGAGTCAAAGAGCCACCTTTCTTGGCGATCAGAGTATCGAGCATCTCAGCAAGTCCAGTCAGAGCCATACGAGCCTGGCTGTTGTTGCGGATAGGAACATCTTTACGTTGGGCAGGTTGTAAGAGGTCAAGCCTATAGGTTTGAAGATTATCGAAAAACCTCAGGCCAACGTCACCAGCCGCTTTTGCAGTGCTGATAATTTTGTCTACGGCATCGTCATCGCTGGCGAGGCGAGTGATGCCTTTGGTATTAATTAAGACATCTGAGAGGGATTGAGCAAATTCATTGGCAGATTTGATGACTGCCACGTGGTCACCACCTGGCTCGCCGCCAAGATGAAGATAATATATGGTTGCAAAGTCGGTGGCGTTATTGATGGCCTTCTCGATCATTGAGAGTGTATATTCCGGGGTAGAGTTAAGGTTGCCCGCTTGAGACGGTGATTCAAGCTCGTAGATAGCATCATCTACTTTTTGGACACAAGCTTGCAGTATTGAATCTGAAAGAGCTTAATCTTATTCCAATGGAAAGAACATAGATACATACTGATTATCTGGTTTAGATTCTTACGATGGTCCAGGATCACAAGGTCAAACTGTGCATTAATTGTTTCATCGGCCAAGCCTTGATTCTATTCGGATGGGAAGATTAGGATACTTGCAGTTCACGACGAGGGCTGGAATAACGCACCGCTCGAACCTCGGCCAACTCCTCGATAGTTGAATCCATTCCCTCTTGAAGAATCTGAATTTCGGCGTCTTTTTCTTCGCGTAAATGCTCAAGATCAACCGAGGCATTATCCAGCTTCCCAAGCAATTCGTCGATGTGACTTTGTTTAGACTGGAAGAGACAAAAATAGATGAAAAATAGATGATCGTCTTGCTCACTCGACAACATATGACTCACCCTGAGAGAATCCTCAAGCTCGGAGAGCTGCCTATTATACTTGGACATAATGCTAGTTACTTCCTGATTCTTGGATCGCGATGAATCCTCAACCCGCTCATTGGAGAAATCAAGCTCCCGGCGCAAGCGGTCGGTTTCTTCTCTGTGTGATGACTTTTGTCGGTCGACTTCAAAACGAGCGCGATCGCGTTCCCGAAGCATATCAGCCAATTCAATGTTCTTAGTTTTGAGGTCTCGTTCCATTCTCTCCACTCGATCATTTGCCTCCTGTGCTGAGTTGGCCTTGAGCTGAAGTTGCTTGAATTTGGAGAGCATGTCAAGATGCTCAGTGCGAAGTTGACTGTAGAGTTTTGCAAGGGCTTCATATTTGTTTCGCCACAGAGTGACTTGGTCTTGAAGTTGCTTGATGAGTTCATCTTTAGATGCGAGTTGAGAGTTCACATTTAGTGAGACTGAACCTAGTTCGGCTTCAAGAGCTTTTACTCGCTGGAAGAAAAACGGTGAATGTTTGATCGGGAAGGATTGTAGCAACTTACGCGATCGTACTGTTCTAAGAAGATCTGATCTCTCTCATACTGTCCTCGCATGGCAAGTATCTCCTGTTGTAATTGCATTGTCTCTTGACTGACTGCAAATTGTTGCTGCTGCATCTGTGCCTGCAGTAGCTGTTCTTGAGCAAGGCGCTGAGCTTCCTCTTGTTCGCGCTGCCTTCGTTCAAATTCTCGCTGCTGAGCCAGCTCAGCTTCTTGTCTATGACGCTCTTCCGCTTCGCGTGCTGTCTGGAGTGCAGCCTGTTGGTCTTCATATTGTTTGAGAATACGTGCTTGTTCATCGATTTCAGCGTTTGTTGGTGTAGGTGTCGATGGCTTGGCAGGGGTTTGGGACTGTTGGGGGCGCGCAGGTAAGTCAGGGGCATCCCCACTATCCATCAGATTGGGTGGTTCCTGTAGCGATGTGAGAGATAATGCTAGGTTATTATCAACATGAATGCTTACATGTCCAAGCTTTGGAACGTTAATGAGACCAGTCAGATATTTGAGATTAGAACATTCATAGTAGAATTTCCGAAGACTGTAATGTTGACCATTGTAGCGTTCTTTGAGAGGCTCCAAAACGTCGACATCATTTGTCCCTGAGCAGTGATGTGAGATGAAGAATCAAAACATGTGCTTGGACACTCTTACTGCGGTACATAGCTCGCATCATACTGGTGATGAATCTATATATTCCCCAGCTTTCCTTCACGAGTGGCACAAGGGAGGAAATACGACATTCATTGTTGGCAGAATATCGAAAATGAGAGAACACCATCTTTTGGAATGACTCGATTTGGTCTTGTAGATTCATGAGGTCCGAGATAGTCTCATATCTATCATATTATGGTAGATTGAGGGCACAACTCATTCGAAATGCGGCACTTACCCCTCATTGGGATCATCTATGCCTTTCAAAGTTACGTATTCATCATAATCGAATAGACCGTTAAATTCAGGGCGTAGGCGATGGAATCTTAGTTTCTGCAAAAGAAATTGGACATATGTCTTGATGAGAGGGCCGTAACCTCTTAAGTATAAGAATGGGGGGTAAATAAAGCTCATTAGTAGGGATACTCACCTCGTGAGCCATCGCTCCCAACCGTCCTTGCACAGGTTTCAAGCCATGCCGTTTGTCCGTGAGCTTCTTTAATTGTCTTGGAAATATAATTTGAGGCCGCGAGGAGTGTGGCAGGTAAGACGAGCTTACAATAGGATGCCCTTCTTGAAGAACTTTGTGTACAGTAATCAGGGCCTTGAAGGTTTGAACCTCATCAGCAAGGATTGGTTGAACTCGAAGACCCCCCCAGAAAGATATGGATGAATGGTAATCCCAGGTATAAACGATACATTCTATTCAGAGCTGAGTACTAAGAACAAGTGCACTCTATACCCAACTCACTTCGAACATGCTTTTGCTTTGGCGCACTTTCCTCTGGACTTGTAGCCTTCTTGATGTTCACTACGAGTTCATGCTCAGCTTTTTCTTTATCCACAGGCCGCGTGGGGTAGTGAATCTCTTCATCGACGTCAAAACCACTGTGACGCCCTCGGCTGCCAGCGAACCTTTGTAAAATCAGGGTGATATTGATATTTTGATCAGTACGAGCTGGTCTCACATTTATCAAGTAGCTAGTGTATTTCTCCGACGAGTGAGACGCAATCTCGATGGTAGGATGAACAGATGTTATCCTTACGTAGCCGTGTGAATGGCAAGACAAGCGGGCCGGTGTCTCCAAAAGGCGATAATACTCGAGCTTTATGTTTGCCTTTAGACAACTCATCCAACAGCGCCCTCACTCTGCACTTAAATATAGCTCCCAATCCTTTCAGAAAACAAAGCGCACGCTATGGTGGAACAAGAAGTCAGACATCCCTGTAATATACAAGCCGCGAAAGGAAGCGTGGATCACCCCGACCATGGTCATCGTTGGAATCATACCCTTCTTTACTTTTGCGCTCGGGACGTGGCAATTGAAGAGGTTGAAATGGAAAATCAATCTCATAGACGAATTGGAGGAAAAATTACAGCTCCAGCCATTGAGCTTGCCTAGTAAAATCAAGTACGTCTCTAATACCCAGTCGCAGAGGTTCCTTTGAAAAAAACTAGTCTTTCAGCCATCCCTGAATTTGTTTATCGAAAGGTTGTACTGAATGGAAGGTGGGATCATGCCCACACCATAGTCTTATCACCCCGTGTTCGAGAGGGCATACATGGGGTCCATATCATCATGCCGCTTGTTCGAGAGAAGGGGTCTACAATTCTAGTTGACCGAGGCTTTGTCTCAAAAGAACAGTTGGAGTCTGGTGCCTATCTGAAGGATTGTGACCAAGTCGAGATTATTGGCCTGCTGAAAATGTCACAGAAAAGGAACGCATTTACGCCCAACAATGAGCCAATGGATGGGAAATGGTATTGGACTGATGTTGAGGCAATGTCAGAGTTTGCAGGTGGCGAGAAGGCGGGTGTCCAACCAGTCCTCGTGGAGCAGATTTTCGGTAAGTTGCTGTTTTTTTAATTCCTACCCACAATTTAGTATAGATTCGTAGAGGGACATGCCGGAGAAGCGACTCGGCGAATTGAACGGGGCATTCCTGTTGGACGCCCGCCCACTGTTGAATTGAGGAACTCACATCTATCATATGTCATTACATGGTGCGTCGTTCGTCCTAAACTTGAGTTTCCCTGAACAAGGATGTAGGTATGCACTCTCTGGGCTGACTGCAGTCATGTTTGCCAGGCTCCTTATCAATAGACGACGAAATCCTGGGAAGCGTATGCCTCGGTTTAGGTAGACAGTAGCAGATGTAATCACGTGTATGTCGCTGAGTCTGGAGTTTGGAATTTTGGTTTTACCATTCAGATTGCAAGGGCCCCAAGAAATGGAATTCTTCGACTTGAGTTCTTACAAAGTATTCAGAGGACCACAAGAGTCTGGGATTCATTTCCGAGAGACCGCTGCTAGCACGCCGAAGAGCACACTGCTGAAGACTCTGGTATTCACGTGCTCCTTGTCCGAAGCTCTCCTTAAAACCCTAGCGTTCGTCTGGCCAGGATCGACATTGGCTCAGCTCAACTGGGGGCTTGACTCCTGCCTCCGAGTCACCCTACCGGATACGACGTCCTCCTCTTTTTGTTCACATCATGGACAATCAATCCCCTTACAATGTCAGGACGGTGCCAGCGTTGGATGCTGGAGCAAGCCAAGTCAATACATCCTCAGACGAATATGATCTCTGTGAGTTCAATCCAGTCACACCACATAACATTATTTCGACTGGATGCTCTAGCCCATGAAGGCAAGCTATCGTACCGAGGGAAATTGTTTGCTACTCACCATACCGTGATCAGACCCACGAATACTTCAAGATGTACAACGAGCGCTCAAGGTCAAGGCAAAACGCGAGGCTAAGATGAAGGCAACGCAGTCTAGCAATAATCCCTACATATCCACGATCCAAAGTATATCGCTTGGCAGACATCCACTTTCGCCTTTGCGAAAGGTCAGCGCCAGTACTGGGTCTGATGTTGACTTCAGCCCTTCAACTCGACGGTATTCAATACAGGTGTCTCAGCACCCCGTTCCATCTTCTTTAGACAACGGGTTGACACTGGACTGGTGCTCTTGTACAATCGAGGAGGAGAAGAATGATAGGAGATGGTCATTGTCCTCTCGCCGGAAAGAGAAGATGCCTCCGTTAGAACTAATGCAGGACCAACAGGAGAAAAATCACCAAGGTGCCTGATATACTTGTTCGAAGCTATATCACGCTCTGACGCTCACCAGAACGACTCTATAAAATCCGCACTTCAGCCTCTTTGCAAACTCAACGCAAAGCAGCAATGACATCCGATCAGTTGCAACGGCGGTATAATATCTTTTCACACACTCAAACCAATTCCATGTCCTTGAATCTTGCCGCAGTCTCTCGCTGGTATGGTTCGCAAGATGAAATTCTACGACAAGATCTAGAAAGGTCCGAACCATTGACCTGGCTCAAGCACCTTTCACGAAGAACGCAATTACTCTCACGATGGCATCTCTCAGCACGAATTATTGAGACCTTCGTTACTACTCAGGCTGTTCCCTCGCAATCCAAACTCCCATCACAACCGCGGCCCATGGAATCTATCCCAGAGGATCACTCAATCCAAGACTTATCTCACTCTGTAACACGCGTTTACTCTCCTGAACGTATATATCTACCGCCTGACAAGTTACGTGTTCTAAAGGAATCCTTTGACGTTGAGTCAAGAAGAAGTGTAGATTCCTTTCCTAGTAGTATCGTCAGTGATTCGTCTAATCTCGCCATGTCACCTGTCCCATCAATTCAGCAATATAATCGACCAGGAGCCAAGACGTCTTCACGCTTAGAATATATGGGGAGTGGTGGGGAGGAATCGATCAGTACGCCTGTAATGGCTAAGTCCAGTCCTGAACAACTGTCAAGAAGAAGGGCTATGTCTCCCGATATCACCAACATGCGTAAGAGAGCTCTCACGAATTTCAGTGACAACTTGCCGATGGTTGTTCCGCCAATGTCTGATACTGAAGAGACATGTAGTCATCATGACAAGGATTCTGCGCTCTCGTCGGGTATAAGGTCGCGAATGAATGTCGATTTGACAGTTCGAAACCAAAGGTTTTCTCACTCATCTCTGCCCCGACATCAACCAGTTTCAGAGCCCCTCCTTGAAGACTCGCAAGAAGGGATCAAGATTGAAGAGGAGCTTCGGAGAGAGTATGGGCAGAAGGCAGCGTGTGTATAATTTTTGCTGTCCCAGGACTAATTTTTTCTGACAAACGTTTTAATAGTTTACTTCGAGACACAGTGCAGCACAATCACCGCATCAGACAGATCCTCAATCGAATATCCATCTGTGTGAAAGATTATGATGCCATACAGCGCAAGGCCATGGGTATACTTGGTCAAAGGCAGCGAATTCTTCCTAAAGACCTTGTCGAGTCTTTCGGACATGATCCAGCTGCCGTGACTGGTTTAACAAGACGCTTGAAGGGGTGGCAAGCAGTCGAAGACATCCATCAACGATTGGTGAAACAACGCCAGATTTTTTCTGCGTTCATTGCCTTAGAATCGCATGGGACGGTTGACCACGAGAGTATACTAGATGATAAAGTCTCTCGGCTCATTCAGAGCTTATCTGTCCTAGAAGAGCGGAGAGAAGAATTGACTAGGAGAACAAAAGATGTTGAAAGCTTGCTTCAGGATGTACAAAAATCCTACGAATCTGCCAAGACGGACTACGATAAGTCAGTAGCCCTGACATCTAACCTCTACCCTGAGGTAAGAATTTGCATTTTCTACTAGCCATGCAGTTATCGATGATTCAAAAATAGCTCTCACAAGCTGTCCTTCTAGAGGAGAGTTATAAGGACCAGTATCAGCAAATCTGGGAATTTGGCATGGATGCTTTAACGCTTTTACTGGATACCGTGACACCCTTTTGGAGAACATACGGTAAAACTATAGGCCAAGACGTCCGAGATTTCCTCATTATTCCATTATATCGAAATGAGTTCACGGGTGAGGCCAAACGATACCCTATCAATGCTCTTCCGAAGCGATCACCACACCATTGGCTTGGCTTGGCAATTGTGTTACTCAGTTCTATCTTGTGGACTTTTGTACAGGTTCGTGTAGTCCTTTCATCTATGATGCACTCCAAATTGCGATGGATACCGATTGAAGGGATGCGATATACTGTGTTGCCCTTTTTCTGGTTTGGTGTTTTCATTCAGTGGTTTGCCGTTCTCGTAGAATGTGGAATTGTATTCACGGAGATGGGTGTTGTTGCGTGGTGGCTGGGATGGTCTGTTAACTTATTGAATTGACTTAATGCTTGTTTAAATTGATCAGTTATACGTCATCCTGATTTCTTTTTCTAATCCTCACTCTTTATAAGCACTCCGAATTAATCGTATTTTTTTTGAAACACCTTCTATCTAACTTAATGTTATATTGTATGTGATATTATTATGAACTGTAGCACTTATTTAACCTCTGCAGAAACTATACAATTACATGGAAATACTAGAGAGCATGCACTTGGGGAGCATCAGGAATAAATAATGCGATTTTTCAACACCTGCTGATGCAGTGTATAGCTGGAGATTGAGTTGACACGGTTAGCACTGCAGTGGACGCTGCATCTATTGAATTTACGGGGGTGTGCTTGTATGTGACGTCATCACAGAGATCTCGGAGTCAGGCTTAGGAGCTATAAGGAAATCATGTGATGGAAGAGACGGTTTTCGAGGTAGTTGGGGAACTGTGTCATCCGCCTTCCCAGCATCAACGCATTCTCGACAAAATCCTGTTGATGTTGTCAACCTCTGGTAGAACAGCTGAGCTGTAAAGACTCACGCCCGCCCTTCATTAGTGGTACATCCATCTTGAAACACACAGTGCACCGTATGATTGGCGAGGGTTTTTGAGCAGATTGATATCGTCTGCGCTTTGGTTCTTTTGGTTCTTTGAAAGATTTGGTGGATTTCTGGATCTGAACAGAGGAAGTTGCTGATGCAGTTGCCGCACCCTCAGTTATGGACGGAAGTGGAGCTGTCTGAGAAGTCAATTTTGGTTTTGGTGCAGTCTTACGACGAGGACGAGGAGGGTTTAAGGGGCTTTGTTTCATCGGCTTCATGGTGTAACCGACGGTTCGTACCTGGCAAGAAGAGTCAAAAGTCAAATTACATAGTTTGACTGGCACTTACAGCTTGAAGTTGTGTTAATAAAGCCCCTTGAGAAATCTGATGGGCAATGTAAACTTTTGGTCTCTTGGGCTAAAAGGCGTGAGCTATAGCATGAAAAGCGAGATCAAGTGCATACTATCTTCGCTAAGGCCGCGGCATTGTCCTTATTTTGATCTTCCCCTCCAATCCAATTCAGAATCAGATTGTAAATAGCATCTGGTGCCTTCCGCAGACCAAATTTAATAGGTCGAGGAAAATTCTTATCCGGCTCGGACGGACTCGAATCGTCCGTCTTGGACGATGCTTGTGGAATCGGAAGGCGAAGAGTGAAGGAGACCTCGGATAAGCCAGAGCCATCTTTCGACAGAAGACGTGAGCATGAAGCAAGAGATCCTCGAGGTATCAACCACCGCTCATTAGGCGTTTCTTGATACTCCATTACAAGATCCCACTCTCTGATGGGCGGAAGATATACTTGCTGTTCAGTGGACAGTGTGAGTGAGGATGGTGCGCCGGAAATCTTGACGCCAGGAAGATGAGGAAGGGCAAAAGCAAAGTTTCGTATCTGTTCTGGAGTAGCACTAGGTTCAACAGCGAGCCGAAACTTGGCTGCGAAGATTGGGTTGACGGACGCCTCATGGTGGATTCTAGCAACAAGGTCTGACGATATTGTATACTCCAGTCCCCCACCCAAAGCGAGCCTGAGCTGGGTGACATCCTTATTACTCGATGAGCATGATGACGTTTCTGGTGTCGCAAACGGCATAGGGATGGATGTACTCTGTTGGCCCCCCTTGGAAGGGTAGGAGTTGGCTGCGGTCGAAGTGGGTGGCAATCGGTGTGTCGGGACAGTAGATACAGGTTGCATGTAATGTACCTCATAGAATGTGGTCTGCCGAAACTGATGTGGGCCGATGACAAGGTCGCACTTGCCCCTCGACATGATTGTATGGGGTGGTGGTGGTTCCGGTACTTTGGCACCTCGGACCCTACTAGTAAATTTTCGAAATGTGTGGTTGAGCCATTGGTCTCGAGCTGTCAATTACGGTGAGCAAAAATTTAGAGTAGAGAAATACACGGCCCACATTGACGCAACGAATGTGCAAGCACAAGGCTGAATTGCGGTGAGCAATCGGTGTTGAGAATCCAGAAGCATGAAACGATACCTGTCGGGAACAGACTTGAGACCAATATCGACGTCCGCAGTGTCGAGTTCCCAGTTTCGCTTCTTACCATAGGGAAGGTCAATCCGAGCCATGAGCGGAGTGAGGAAACCGGCGGGCTTCCATTTTTGGATAGTTACCTTAACTACTTAACCATCACATCTCATGTACGGACTTCATCTTATTCATGAATGCTCTTTGCTCGACATTGTTTCTGATAGACAGGGTTGAAAAAATTGCACAATGAGCAGTCGAGTCCGTGAGTTATGTCGTTCTTGTCCAAAGCACTGCTCCAATTTGCCAAATTAGAAAAAGGGGGCACTGTCTTCCGCCCCGTAGCGAAAGCGCGCTCGCGTGCACCGACAGTAGTTCCTTCCCAACCCTCGTCTGGCCTCTCAAATCCAAGAACAGTCTATGAAGATAATCCAACCCAACAATCCCTATCACAAGCAGACTCTTTCGTCGCACCTCCTACGAATCCTGAGCTTCAACCGATTCCTATCGTACCCCCACAGCAGCAGAATATGATGATCGATTCACTTCTTTCTGCTCATGGAATAGACTTTTCTGGTTCTCCTATACATTCTGATTCTCCTCCGGTCCTCATCAACACTTCTAATTTACCGTCTAGTTTGATTAATGTCGGACGCAATATGTCCAACTCGAGAACTATGCCTCAGCGGGACAATCGGCCACCTATGGTTTTCCCCCATCCATTTGATCTTTCTCATGAATTGGCCATGATGACTTCTGACCCTAGTCAACAGACTCCAGTCATCTTTACTCCCTCTGGCCAACCAGTCGAATTTACCAACACACCAATGCCACCTGTGTTTGACAATTCTCAACAAAACCCAACGTCTGGAAACGCATCTCGACAACAAGCTCAAGAAATATATATAGAGAAACCAAGACGAAAGAGGAGGATTGATACTGATGAGATTACCTCTCAACCGAAATCTCGTAGTACTACTCCTCGCCAAAGACGATCTCGTGGGCCATCTCTTCCGCCCTTCAATCCCAGTGTCGATCCTGGCGAAGACATAGATCCTACTGCCATAACTATGGCCACGCTCTGTAATGATACAGGCCAGGGTCGTGTCAGTAGCAAAGCTGCCGAGATTCTCACTAATCACGCGGCTTGGAAAGCCAGGAATAGAGAGAGAAGGACCCGCATGCGAGTGGCCATGGAAGCCAAAAAGTATGGTCGGCAGGTTGAACAGGAAACTGAACAGCATCCTTCAGTCCCTCTGGGGGATGCT
>Ga0153993_100049_pt1 | contig 36228 bp, 46 predicted proteins | sample TSNC077MetaG_FD_104706 | JGI IMG/M metagenome (GOLD analysis project Ga0153993, IMG submission 104706) | Attine ant fungus gardens microbial communities from North Carolina, USA - TSNC077 MetaG | ecosystem: Host-associated > Fungi > Mycelium > Unclassified | place: USA: North Carolina, Lumber...
ATGTACAGAACCATTCACTCACATGTAGCCGAGATTGGTTTAGTTGCACGCGTCGGATGTCTAATGTACACTTTAAAGTAGTAAGTCCTTCTGAGATGTTATGTGTGTAATAACTAACATAGTATATTGTCTCAACGCCTTCAACAAACTGATTCAACCGTGCTTCCCCAGTTTCTGGCATATTCACGTAAAAATCCATGTGATCAGCATATCCGGTTTCTGTTGAATTCTCACTCTACATGGTAATGATGAATAGTGCCTGCCAAATAGAGATGAATCCTATCACCCAAAGGTTTCGTTACATTTTGATTGAGTGAGTCTGCCAAGACTCTGCTTTACTATATATACTTTTGATTCACTGTAAGCTTTGTCCTCCACACACTCGCCAGGAACACGATCATTGTCATGCCCTCTCAAGCTGTTATTACACGCAAAACTAGCCCCGCATCGGAAAACGACCACCGCAAGAGGTGTGCAGTAGATCGATGTAGGTGCCAGAAGATTTGCTAATCTGCTTGCCTGCCAGGCGGCGAAATCGAACTACAAAATCATGCCTCAACTGTCATACTTCCAAGAGAATGGTAGGAGTCTAGGCTACAACCAAATACACTCAATCCTCGGAATCATATATAGTGCGATAGAAAACGCCCCGCTTGCACTCGTTGTGTACAGCTTGGACTAGTGAGCTTCTCACTTGTACATGAGCATCAACTAGACAGATTCCAGATCGGCCTTTGTGCATATGAAATTAGTGATCCAAGACAGTCTTATGATTCCCAGGACGACTGTACAAGGCTTCTCAAAAGGGTGGCAGAACTGGAAGGTGTCATTCGAGAGGTAATTTTTCCTCATTGTCCACATCATGCGCATCACTTATGGTATTACAGATGAAGAAGAAACCACATCCAAAATGGGCCAGTAATCCCCTTGAAGAGCTTGAAAAAAGGCCCTTCGGGACACACTCTCCAATCACAAATGAAGAAGGACCAGCTTCTGGTGGACCCTCTCCCTCAGGTCCATTGTCAGAGAGCGAGCCTGAAGTATCCTTATCTGATAGCTGTCCATTGTTAATGGCGCATGCCTACCCTTCTGTCATATGCTTCAATGGACATAAAACATCATCGCCCGTACAGAACACCCCTTTACCAGGACTGGGCACGGTGGCCGATGTGTTTCCCCTGGTGTCTCAATCTGATGTATTTTCGGACCGCAATCTAAATTCTGTGTTCGATTTCTCCTGTCCGGGACTGATAGATTACTCACCTTTTACTCCCTTCAACCCGGTTAATAAAGGATCCGTACCCATGGATCAAGATGCCCAAAAGACGTGCACCAATCAATGTGGTTGCCTTCACGAGTTAGCTTGCTACAATGTACTTCTTGAACTCTCCTTTCGTTTAAGAAGAGCGGTGGATGTGCTCGCGCGGTCAGCAAGTCATCAGCTAGGCCAAACGTGTCACTTGCATCAGCGTATATCTGAACTTGACACGATAACCGTGTCAGTTGCTCTTTGTATTTTCTGTTGTCCATATCTCACATGTCAACAGTGGTGCCCTAGGAAACGTTCTGTCTCCATCAGACAATCTTCAGACTCCTTTTGACTCTCTTTTACCTTACCTACAAACATCTGCCCAAAATTTTGCACAGCCATGGCGGTCAGCAATGTCGTCGGAGACACTACCGAACCTGACTATACCGGAACTGTTACCCGCTATCACTCATTCTTCAGGTTCTCTCTATGAAGATTATTCATGGCTTGGGAACATTCACGAGGGCTGTAGCAGCTTTCTTGGATCAGATTGAGATCTTTGGGCTCATGTATATGTAATTTACCCCATGTAGATTTCTTGATCTTCTGTAAGGTTGATAATCACTTCTTTTCTGAGACTCAGATACCATTAATAGTCCTCCATTTCAATCTAGTAGAAGATCCAACCCCGGGGTCAGTTTCCAGTCGTTTGACTAATAAGTCAGCAAAAGTTTTCGACTAGCAAAAAGTTCGTGTGGCCAAGTACATAGACGCACGAATTAGCAGATTGGCCAAGCGTTCATAAATTGTCCCTTGTCAGGTACCTGTCGAAAAGTGGCTTGGCAATGAATGTAGGATACCAAGGCGGGTCACTCTTGGCAGAGCTTGACATTTAAGATTGATTCAATGGCAGAGATTCAAGCCAAGCCCACACTAACAGAATTTTCCTTCAGAAACGATCTCCGGTGTGCACTGCCTCAGGAGGAAGAATATCAGGCTAGTTCCAGAGTTTGACGTCGGCAATTGGCAGCCGCAAGGATTCTTTCATGCCTCACTTCTGGGTTCTGCGCCACTGTTGCATACCAATTCATAAGACAAGGTCTTTTCAATGAGTATGCTTCGATGGAGCTTGGAGATCATGATAGTAATGTGTAACGAAATAATGATCTTGTTTCCAGAAGCCTGCTGTCCAACTTCCTGTCCAACTCCGGTATATTAGGACATTTCTGTTCGCCTCTTCTCCACCTCGTTTGACATGAACCTCACAGTGATTAATCATTCTACTTTTGCAAGAAAAATGAGCCTTGCATGTGTTGCACGACGAGAAATTGAAGGAAACTCGAGAATTCGATCGACATATTGAAGGATATACCCTTCTCTTAGTCTCCTCTCTCTTCCGCTTGACTCTTTTGATGCATTTCTTGGCATTTTGCCTCCATACCGTGAAACTCCGCTATCCAGACACCGTGTACCTTAGGTTAGAATAATTGACACATTCTCACAGCATGATCCAAGTCACTATCGCTCTCCGACAGATAAAATTAACAGGGACCTCCTAGCTCGATGGTGACACTACATCTTATAGATGACAGCTGTTGCATGAAAACTGAGAAAGACAAAAAGGAAAACTGAAAATTATGCGAGTTCACTGAGAGCCGATACTCGTTAAGTATATATCTGGCTTACACTCTCAATTGACAGATTGACTTGAAAATTGAATCTCTGACGCTTGAACAAGAGCACCTGGAAATGAGACTGTAATTCTAGCAAGCTGAAGGTATTTTGATGACGACTTAGTCATCGTTGAATAGCTTTCGATTCAAAATTTTCCACCGACCCAGTGATGCAAATCTGGATCCAAGGTTGTTTACGCAGGACGGCATCATCCGGCGGAGTGTAATGTTTACATAATATTTTTGCTGAATTTCACGCCGTCTTCCTGCTTGGACTCTTCCATAGTACTCAACTCAAAATTAAAGTGTCCCTTTGTTGCTTGGCATGGCATCCCATTTGGTGTGTGAAAGAATTTGTACTCTTTTCGATACTATCTGATTACAATATAGGCGAACATCTTCGGTACAGAGCAAGATCGCGTCAATTGCTCCTTTTACTACAAGGTAGGTCGTGCCCTGTGTTTTATCACTTGCATTTGCCTAATGCCTGGTATAGATTGGTGCATGTCGACACGGAGACCGCTGCTCTCGGAAGCATATAAAACCACCGTTTTCGCAAACCATCTTACTTCCCAATGTATACCACAACCCTGCCCATGACCCCGTTTGCAAGTTAACAGAGAAGGAACTGCAAGAGGGGTTTGATGCAGTCTACGAAGACCTCTACTGTGAATTGGCCAAATTCGGTCATCTGCTGGAACTACATGTGAGTCTCCCAGCTTCGTCCTTGCTAACCCTCCTTCACACGTCAAAAGGTCTGTGACAACGTAGGAGACCATCTAATTGGCAACGTTTATGCGCGTTACGAATGGGAAACAGAAGCACAGGCAGCAGTAGACAACTGCAATGAGCGTTGGTACGCAGGTATGTGTGGTTGTGTTCGGATTTTATTGAGATGCTGACTGTATACCAAGGGCGACCATTATATGCCGAGTTATCTCCTGTAACCGATTTCCGTGAAGCTTGCTGCCGTCAAAACGAAAATGGAGAATGTAACCGTGGGGGCTTTTGCAATTTTATGCACCTTCGCAATGCCTCCCCCGAACTTGTTCGACAGTTACGACACGGTCAGAGACTCGAACGGAAATTGCATCCACCACAACAACAAGGTGGCGGCGGATGGGAACCAAGCAAGCGTCATCGCAGTGCTAGTCCACCACCACGTCGTGGTCGAGATGGCGAGGATAGATGGTCAAGGAAGAGAGAATGAGCACATAGATATCCACGCTTGTGATTTGATATGATGTCTACCGTGCTTAATGTCATCGTTTGTCCTTCTCACTTTGGAAACCTGAATTACAGTACGATGGTAGATTTACTCATTAAATGAGCCAACCTACACATTCCCCTACTCTTCCGTCTTGAAGTAATTGGGGCCATTGTACTACAAATCTAATTTGGCTGGATGAGCTGAATGTGTACTTCCAAAAGAATCTAACCTGTCCACCAGTGGCCGCAGTAGGCGAGCTGAGATGGAGAGCGAGCGAACCCGCGCAAATGATTCAACGTAAATTATTATAGGCGAGGGCAAACCCAGGACCTGAGCGAAAAGGGATCAGTGACTGGTTCTAGATCAAAAAGAGAGAAATTGAACTCTGTTAAGCAGCACTGCGATACACAACGGAGCACATGTGCCGGGTCCATTCAAAACAAGAACATCTGTCAGAAAAATTTCCCGCATTTGTGGCGAGAAGATGGGTCCAATAGTGAACTGATAAACACAGAAGACAAGCGACCAAAGTGCAGAGAACGGTGTCGAAAGAAGGGATTGATGGACATGACGTGCCCTTGGAATTGTAATGATAAGATAATCCTGTCCTGCCCAGATATCTGTGCTCATTATTCGGAACAAGCTATAAAGGGACAAGACGCACCAACTGTGTGAGGTGAGGAGTTGGCTCGCTCAAATGTTCTGGCCTTCTGGGCACTCAAGGAGTCTCCATTACTAATGATGTATCTTCTTGGTGTATATCTTTTGAGATCAAGAGCTGCTAAGAGTTGTAGGGCCTCACTTGTGTGCCCTCCTAGTGGAAGAATAAGGTGACAAGAGGGAATAGATGGTAGAAGGAATGACCTGAGCCTAGAAAGACCGCCAAGCTGCAGGTAGAAGCTACCAAGTCTTTGGGGCGCACATTATGTCGTCTCTTCAGAACACTGACGAGACGACAAAGACATAGTATCGCTATGAGGGCAAGCAGGATCACAAACATGGAATTGAGTATAGTAGTCCTAGCTTAGACAAATTAACTTGAGGCCTCTAGAGATTCTAATAGAACCAGCACAAGCAATATACGACGCAGAATTAGAACGGAGGTCCTCGTGACTGAAGCTTTTGTGCACGTGAGTGCCGCGATACGATGTAACATGATTCTCCCTTCCATTTATCATCAACATCAGAGAACATATCTGATATTGTCTCCGAGCTTGTGAATGGAATCTGTATTTCAGGTCGATGCACAAACTGCTGTGGAGCTACGTGTAGCCTCTAAGGAATGCTCTGAGAGAGGATTAATAATTGCTGCAAAATGGTGTGATTGACCTTGACTTGCCTGAGACTCGTATTCTGATCAGAGATACCAGGGCATCCGAGCTCGTGCTTTCCCTTCCGCCTTCCAAACGCAGTGTCACCAATGACCCTGTTTCACAAGGTACCATCCGTTTCTCAACATCAACGCCAGCTAGAGCAAAGCCCCTTGGGCCTATGACTTCGTTCCCAGGAGGCCCCTCTCCCATGCCCGCTCAGGCAATGATGAGGGAACTGGGGACCGGCACGAGTCATCCCGCGTTTGCTCCCTATTCTTATGACCAGGTTGCCGATATGAAAACACAGGAATATGAGCTTGAGATTCAAGACGCAGATATACTTTCTGCTGCTCGTGTTTACATAGACGCACGGGAATTCTCGCGTGCCATCCATCTTCTCAAGGATGGACGGAGTGCCAAAGCGCAATTTATCAGAGTGTATAGCAAGTTCATGGTGAGTCTCCCACATAGTGGCGTCAATGCGAATGGACTAAGATTGTGCCCATGGAAGTCTAGTGAAAAACAAGCAATGCGTGACTGGCATAAGCTAGATAGTAGGTCCTGACAGCATTTGGAAGCTCAGTGTATCAACAAGGATGCTAGACAGTCGACTTCAGCCTCCGGTCCCTGTCAACAAGGTTCTGGGTGAGCTTCTCGACGAGGTGAATAATGCCGAGGATCCATGGCTGCTTTTCTTGTGAGTTGATTTTCTACGCGATGATTGTCTCTAATGGACCACAGAAAAGCACTTTTTCTCTCACGGCTTTCGCGTCGTGAAGAAGCGATTGAGTGCGCTCTTCTTTCTATCGTCGGCTTCTCTTGGAACTGGTCTTGTTGGATGCTTCTAGGCGGCTGCATTGGGGATGGAGAAGAGGTGAGGACAACTCATTTCAGATATTTGAGCTCGCATCGAAGTCTCAATTTCAGCTATCGTCCCTTTTGCAATTGATTCCGCTTCCTCCAAGTCATCCACTGGTTCATATGTTTCAAATAAAGACACTCAGCGAACTCCATCAACCAACGGAAAATGAATTAGCCCTTTGCGATCGCCTGTTGGGCCGTGAATCGTTTCCAAGTAGTGTTTGGCTCATGAGTCTACGTGCCTGTGTCCTCTATCACCTCCATGGTTGGTTCGGAAGTCTTCAAGGTTTCTCTGTATATCTGACTTCCTGTACTAGAATTTGGTCAAGCTGAACAGCAATTCGAGAAGATTCTTACAATTGATCCCTGCCGAATTGATGATATAGATATATATTCGAATATCCTGTATGTAACTGATAACAGGCTCAAATTGTCACGTCTTGCACACGAATTCTTGGCGTTGGAGAAAGATCGACCTGAGGTCTGTTGTCTCGTAGGTGAGCTCGGACTATGATTTCGGTCGGGTTGTCGTCACTTAATGCGTGGCCAATGTAGGGAATCACTATTCACTTCGGGCTGAACATGAAAAAGCGGTGAAGTATTTTCGGCGAGCTACTCAGCTTGATCGAACGTATCTTTCGGCCTGGACCCTAATGGGCCATGAATACGTAGAGATGAAAAACTCACATGCCGCAATTGAAGCCTACCGAAGGGCTGTTGGTAAGAAGTATACTTGATATTGCATCGGTTTATTTACATCATAGTAGATGTCAATCGCAAAGATTATCGAGCATGGTACGGACTGGGACAAGCCTATGAATTATTAAGCATGCATCATTACTCCCTATATTACTACCAACGTGCAACCGCTTTGAGGTGAGAAGGCGCGTATCCTTCCGACGGGGGACTTCTCTAATCTCAAACCTACAGGCCCTACGATATCCGGCTGTGGCAGGCCCAAGGCTCATGTTACGAGGAGATTGACCGGTAGGTTTTGGTATGCATTTATCCTTGCTGGCTATCTTGATTCATTTGTTTTTCTAGTCGACGAGAAGCGATCGAGTGTTACAAACGAGCGCTTATTCCAGCAGATCCACATGAAATTAGTATCAATCTGAAGTTAGCTAACCTGTATTGGTCAATGGACGACTTCGCCGAAGCAGTGGCTTACCACAGACGTGTTGTTGAGGTTTGCCAAGCAGACCGTTGAGTGTCATTTTTACCATCATAGCTTGGCAGTAATTGATGTCTCTTTAGTTCGACCAGTTCAGGAATATGCTAAGTCTTGTCTTCAGGTCGCCGAGTACCAAATGAAGATACCTGACGGTGACCTTGATCTAGCAAAGGAATATCTAGAGCGTGTGGCAACAAGTAACGCTGAGGATGTAGTAAGGGCCAATGGACTACTTAAAGACGTGAAAGACCTCCAGGCGAGGAGTCAAAACACTGGGACAGTCTCCTGAGGCTAAGTGGATGTTCAAACCTTAAAGAAGACAAATTGACTGCCCGCATACTCTAATCATCGTACCCTCATTAGCTAGACTGCTGATACTTTGCGTGTAAAATTCATACTAAATCAATTTCCTTTCCTGGTATTTGAACGCCCAGAGGCAAACCACAACAAACTGAAAACAAATTGAACAGCGAATGTCCAAATCTTTCGGTCCCTCTTTCAACATTCACACCTTTTCTGCTACTCCAAATTCTCCTCAGAATGTCTCCTGCGCTTCCGGATCGCAGAATGCCCAGTTCTCCTGGTCCCTTACAGGTACTTCTTCGCTTGCCCAGTCGATGACGCCGGCAACGCTCGTTTCGGGTAATGGCATTGTTCAGCCTTCCCCATCCGTTATTCTATCATTGAAGAAGCCTATGAAAACCAAAAAACGGACAGAGGAAGAGATTGAAATTACTCGTAAGGCTGCTGAAAGGTGCATGTCTCAAGAACCTACTGCTCTTGGTGTCTTCTCATAGCCAGACTCACAGGTTTTCTGCACGTCTTGCCCTGGACCAGGCTGCTGTATTACAACCCGATGTGGATGCGCCTTTTACTGACCAAATTGATGTTGTGCGGCGTCTCCTGCCGTATCACATATACCACCAACCACAAGAAGACCTAGAACTCTTAAAAGGGAGAAAGGGAAAACAAAAGGCAACGGATGCCGATTTGAAGGCAGAGGTTGAAGGTATTTTAATTATTAAATCTCAAGATTGACGAGATCTTCGTTAACCTCTCTAAAACTAGAAACTCGATTTGCGTTGGAGTGCCACAAAAGGTATGATAAGTTGCGACATCGATTTCGGGTGGTTCAGACACGGAAAGCTTCTGTGAGGCACTGTTCAATTAATGTGTATCTTCTTTCTAATTCGTCGGGCAACAGCGAACATCACCCGATGACCAGGCCTATGTCTTGGCGCAAGCTGTACTAGAAGCTGACCGCGCTGACACTACCTTACTCAGTAACGAGCTGAAAGTTGCACGCAGCGATCTGGAGCGGCTCGAACGCGAAAAACGGGCCGCTGCAATGACAAGGGCACAATATACCACCGTACCTGCACCCGCGATGCAGACACAATCATACCGGCCATATCCTTATGCCTATACCCAAGCCTATGGCACAAACATCCACCCTCCAGCGACTACTAGTTTTCAAATCAACCCCCTGCCTTCACCTATCAATAACGCAGCCATTCCTGTTCAGCTACCAGTTGCGTCTCTACCCGCCTTGCGTGCACTGGGAATTCACCCTGTCCCTGCTGCTTCGATTGCAGAAGGTCAGCCTACTCCTCCCGCAGTCTTGCGTGGGTCAACTGCAAACGGTACGATGCTCATGCTGGAAATCAATGTGTCTCTCCTACAGTCTGCTCAGATGAGCGGATTGGCAATGGTGTTAAATTCATTGATGTCAAGGGCAAGTGGTGGCACAGCTGCTACTGGGACAGCATCTCCGAGTACCTCTGCACATTTGTCGGGACCCGCAGTCGCTCAACGGTCTCCCGCCAGTCCTTCCGAGTCGAACGATCCTATCACCTAATAGTTTCATTCCCTGTATCTCATCTTCAGTAGTGAAAATAAATGAAATGTAAAAAAATGGATCACATCCGCCCACACCACACTCCTCTGGCACTAGGCCTCCTGTAGACACACCCCCAACGGGCTATATTTTAGGCCCTCCGCGTCTCAGTACTAGCTTGCTTGTTGCGGCATAGAAATGTTGAATCCAAAAAAAAACTGGATCACATGGTTTTGATTTTGACAACATCAGACGAATGCAGAATGAGTACTAACCAGAGTGCTCTTTTTTTGGGTAGCTTGTTAGTTTAGGCGCTTCTGAGTTGACGGTGAACGTTGGAAAACAATGTCTGACAGAGATGGTGAAACATCCATTGCTAACCAGACAACTCCCTTGCAGCAGTCAAATACCCAGGCATCATATGGGACGCTCACTTTCCGTCCAAGTTTCTCGCTTCCTTCAAGGTTCTTATATACCTCCCGCCGTCTCTCAGGCTACTCTAAATCCTATGCAACAACCCCTCTGCCAACATCTCCGGCACCCAGTTACTTAGTACCGCGATCACAAAGGCCGATTTCAGCCTACGACGCTCCATTGGAGGACGATAGAGAGCAAGCGCCAGATGCTAAGACTAATGGCATTCGCGTCTGGTATTTGTCCTATACATCAATTGACTGGCTTCATGATTCAATCAAGGATTCTGCCCGTCTCGCGAGGCTCAGAAGAACGACCAAAGTTCGACTACTTCTTGACAAGGGTTTGGGGTGGTTGATCGTCTCTGTGGTTGGTTTTGTCACGGCTTGCGTAGCATTTTTGGTGGTTCGGAGTGAACAATGGCTGTTTGACCTCAAAGAGGGTTACTGCGATGATGCTTGGTATAAAGCGAAGCGCTTCTGCTGCTTTCCACACGGTCTGAAATCTCCTCGGCTGTTAGAAATCGATGCTACCTGTCCTGCCTGGCGAACCTGGTCAGAAGCATTTGATCAACAAGGTACGAGAGGGGAGATAGTAGATTATCTGTCATGGATTGTTATTGCTGTGAGTGCTGTGGTTTGGCTTTGCTGTACAAAAGCTAACTAGGGAACTGACGTGTCGTAGCTCGTGTTAGCGGGCACGTCATGCTTCCTCACACTCAGCCTTTCTAACTCCTCTACGTTCACAACCCGCAAGGAATCTGGGGTCCTAAAGCCTAATTTCTCCGATCCCGGGACATCAAACAATTCGAACCCCAGCCAGCGGAAGGTCACGTACTATGTATGGATCCAAAATTCTTACTGTGGGAAGATACATCCTGACGATGAACTCAGGCTGCTGGTGCTGGTATACCGGAAATCAAGACAATTCTTTCAGGTAACTATCGTTTCTTCTTCCCTCTTCCTCAAGTTCAACGGATCGACAAGGTTTTGTGATTCATGGGTTCCTTGGCGGTAGAGTCTTGTTCACCAAGGCAGTGGGACTTCCTCTGGTGGTAGCCTCCGGCCTTTCTTTGGGGAAAGAAGGTCCCTTTGTTCATATTGCCAGTTGTATTGGAAATATTGTCAGTCGTATGGCTCACAAATATGAAAACAACGAAGGTGAGTATTTCTTCATTTCAATTCTACCAATTACTTCCTGTGGACCTTTTTTTAGCCAAAAGACGGGAGATTTTAAGTGCTGCTTGCGCTGCTGGTGTTTCCGTTGCTTTTGGGGCTCCTATTGGTGGAACTTTATTCAGCCTTGAGGAAGTATCGTACTACTTCCCCCCAAAGGCGAGTCGCTCCCTTGCCAATTAATGTCTATCGATGACTCATGGTATATCAGGTTATGTGGAGAAGGTATGATTGGGCATCGTCCATTGCATTGAATCTGTTGTATATTTCCGGAAAATAGTTTCTTTTGTGCTATGGTCGCTGCCATCACTCTGAAAATACTGGATCCGTTCGGGACAGGGAAAGTAGTACTTTTTCAAGTTACTTATGATAAAGTGAGTTTTCTTGAGTACACTATCAGACGGCATGCTGAGTTTCTCCTTTTTATCAGGATTGGCGGGCATTTGAACTGTTTCCTTTCATCCTCCTTGGGGTTTTTGGAGTAAAGCCTTTTTTCTACCGCAGATACATTTTTCTAATGACGTCTACAGGGTGTATATGGTGTTTGTTTCTGTAAGCTGAATTATATATGGAGTAAGCACGTGCGGCAAAAGACATGGCTTGCTAGGCACCCACTTTTGGAAGTTTTACTGGTACATATTGTATTTATATCACTTTTCAGGCATCTTCTCATATTGGGTCTATGCGTTATTGCAGATCACTCTGGTCACTGTCCTTCTTTGTTTTTTGAATCCCTATGCTCGAATGGGCGGTCCAGAACTGATTTACCACTTATTCTCTGAATGTCAAGGGGATATCAGCGTTTCGTCTAATTTGTGCCTGGTTGATCGAAGCTCTGCTGAACAAGCGTGGCGTGTATCTCAGTTTCTTTTCACGGCAATGATCATGAAAGGATTGTTAACGGTTGTGACCTTTGGACTCAAAGTTCCTTGTGGAATATTCATCCCCTCTTTGGGAGCTGGCGCGTGCGCGGGCCGCATTCTTGGCATTTGGATACAATGGATGCAATATCAGGAACCTCATCTTGGTAATATTAGCCGTTCTTGCGAAGAGAGAGGAGATTGTATGTTTTCCTCTTACTTTTATGTTTCTTCTTAATCATAGTGCGTTTTTGCCAAGGTGTCATTCCTGGTTTATATGCAATGGTGGGGGCGGCGGCGGCGTTATCCGGTGTCACAGTATGTCCCAGTTCCGTTTCCCGTATTCGTTCTGAATGACTGTCAACGCAATAGCGGACGACTGTTTCTTTGGCAGTAATCATGTTCGAATTGACTGATACACTCACTTATGCTGTTCCTGTCATGCTTGCTGTCCTCGTTGCCAAAACTGTGGCAGATGTTCTTGATCGGAAAGGAATTTACGACATTGTCATTGGATTGAACCAGCTCCCATTTTTAAACTCAAAGCACGAGTATCTATGGGGAAGTCTCCAGATCCGAGATGTGGTAAGGTTGAATTTTCAATTTGGCTCAAGTTATCTCATTGGCGGCAGATGTTGGAAGATGCAGATACCATCAAACTCGATGAAAATAACACAATTATGAGTTTGAGAGATAAACTAATCGCACTCGGTAGATCAGGGAATGATGATGGGGGATTCCCGATTCTCAAAAAGGATCTCAATGAGGACGGTTACCGCATGGTCGGATACATTGGTGCCAGCGAACTCGGGCATGCTTTGAGTAAGAGTCTTTTTCTTTGATCTTGCTTTTGATCTCACAGGATCATGGCACACAGCTATTCTCGAAGATGTAGATGCAGATAAAGGAATACAGTTTCAAGAGGACTATACTCATGACATGACGGCATCTATATTGACATGGGATAGTACCCGCCCGCAAAACGAACTATGTGACTTTAGCATCTACATGGATCAAGTCCGTCATTTTAATCCTCTCAGTGGCAGCTACATCTCATATGATCACCTAGGCTCCCTTGACAATTTCTACCAAGTCGCCTATGGAACTATTGCACCAGTTTTTCGTGAAACTGGGTGCCCGGTATGTTATAGTCACTGACTCCGGCGGACTATGTATGTCACTTGCAAGGCCTGCAGAAGCTCACTAATCCCCATTTTAGATGAAGGTGTTATAGATAAGAAGACTTGGCTTGCCTTCTTGAACAATTTGGAGGAAAAGTCCTGAAAATAGACTCCTTGCTGTGTCATGCTTCATCAATTGTATAGGCTAGCCTTTCACACAGAACAATTGCATCTACTATCTGTTCAACATCTTTCGTCAGTAATACATGTAGTGGGAGTATACGTCTCTGTTTTGAATATTCATTTGCTTCCTAGTGTCTGGACCGGGCTCCCCAGCTTGAGGATATTTTAGGTGTCAGCAAAACTGATTTCACATCTTGTTGATATTCTTACTGTTTGACTGGTGATCAATCCCCAGATAAAATCTGATTTCAAACAAGACTTTGATCAGCAACTTGTATTTAAAAACATTGAACACTTACTGTGCTGGGATCATCAGATAGAAAATGAGTGTTCAGAATTACATAATTATTTCATAATTGCATAATATGATGCGGTTAATTTATTGTTTTGGGTTATTTTTCAATATTATTCTCACGCTGGGCCAGTCGGCACCTTTCAGTTGACCGCGACCAAAAAAAACGATGGCCACAGCTGGACTTGGTGTTCCTGTCAAGCTGCTTCACGAATCATTAGGCCATATTATCACAGTTGAATTGAAGACGGGTCAACTTTATCGTGGAAAGTTGGCAGAAGGCATGTTCAAATCATCGGCTGGCTCGCTGCCCGACTGACTGACTTCTCTTCACTTTTTCAGCGGAAGACAATCTGAACATTTCATTGAAAGATATTACAGTTACTGGTCGTGATGGACGCGTCTCACAGCTGGATCAAGTTTACATCCGAGGCAGCATGGTCCGTTTCTTCATTGTCCCGGACATGTTGCAGAATGCACCAATGTGAGTGAGCCATCACTATAACAGCTCTGGAGCTGACAAGAAGGCGGAATTAGGTTCAAGCGAGTGGGTCCTAATGCGATGAGGGGTAGGGGTATCGGTACGGCTCGTGGACGTGCTACAATTATGCGAGGTATGTCGTTCGTTCTCATTGACTCTAGATTTCTGCTCGCCAATCCTTCACGTGGTGTCGCTTTCACTGAATATTTTGACTTCTTTAAATTGTTCTAAGTTTACTGATCTTTGCTAACGCTGATGTCCTCCCCTTTTTCAGCAAATGGTATGATTCCCCTCCTTAACTAATGATCATTCACTGACACTGTACTAGCTCGTCGCGGACGTGGTGCTATTCCAGCTCCTCGCGGAATCAGGCGATAGAATTCCTCGTAAATTGCCTCCGTCTAGTTTCTCTCCAAAAACTCATCGTGCCGCTCCCTGTACCTTCATCTGTAATCATCCGAGATCTTTTCTTGTAGGTCTGAGAGGTTAATGTCTGATAGTTGTTCAGTGAGTAGATTACTATATGTTGCCTAACCTCATCCCGACTACGCTATTGTCACGATGCGTTGATATTAGGAGGTTACTACTGGCCTCGACAGTGAAAGGGTTGCCGGATACCTGACAACAAATTCGAAAACTCGATGATATTCTACTATCCCGTCAGATTTGATTTGTTATTGCCACCACGTTTCATTGAACCACCTTTGCCGCGATACGTACTCGGTGGTATCATGCTAATCTTCAGACTCGTAGTCAAGTCTCATCGTCCAGTATTCAGCACGAGTATCTTCCTAACGTATAATGACTGAGGCCCTAGACTTGCTTCACACCGAAAGTGATCTTGGTGTTCCGAGACGATAAGAATCCCGCTGGTTCCCCCTCAAAAAAGATGCATTTGCACAACTGTTATCAAGGATAAGACGATACATCACGTCTGGGGTATGACGATGTAGAATTTGATGGCTGTGGTGCCGGAGAGGTTTTCCTCAAAACTGACAGAACTGGGTTTTTGACAGGGTTAAAACCCTTCTGATTGCACGACGAACAGTGACACTCAACTCTACATCTTTGATCAAGCATGAAATTTCTATTGGATCAGTTCAAGAATTCAAAGTGGTCGGCCAGATTTGTGTGGTATTGTCAATTTATCCAGCTTGTTTTGCTATTGAGAGGTTGATCGAAGCCAGCATAGATGTTGGTAGGCAAGTCAAACCCAGGGAACATAGAGCGTATGGGCCATCTGGATGCGGCATCACTGAGCCGCTCCGACGATGCCACTCCCTTCTGTGGGAGAGGATGACAAGATATGAATGTATTTACTTCCCAGGCCTATTGGACTCTCTTGGGTGACAAAGGAAACTGAGGCAGAAATATTCATCTGTCTGCACATAATATTGAAATGCTAAGGACAGTAATCTACTGTTTAGACATACGGACCATAGCTTACACAACCACTCGAGCATCGACTATTCGTGTTCTTGATAAGGTGATACGAACCTGTTCTACGCTGTCTGCCATAGACCCGAGCTCGGTGAAGGGCCACCTGGTCCATTAAATAGGGACATCTACTTCACAGACCTGTGAGAGTTGTCGCCGAACTAGGTCCACTGGCGCGATAGGTACTTTCAGCAGCATTCAACAAGTTGATTGGATGCTTACAAGGCCATGAATCAAAAATCAGACACTCGTCCTTTGAAACTCCAATCACCAGTATCTTCGCCCCACTTCCCTACGGGCTCACGTTTAGGACCACCACGTTCTCCGGTTTTAGGATTTGTATCACCCTCGAACTCTGGTTTTATGGGCTCGCGAGCATCAGGATGCAGCTGAGCTGGGCCAGAAGGCTCGGCAAGGGGGGTTTGTGCTCTGCGAAGTAGTTGCTGGAACTCATGCTGCTGTGATGGGGGAAGGGGAGGAGGTGCAGGTCTGTTGAGACTGGAGATACTGCGGGCGAAATGGCGATGAGCTCGGACAAAGGACATGGCAGGAGGAAGGCGTGGCACGTGCCATTGTACTTTCTCAGACAATCACCACAAGTATATGATTTTCTAATGCAGATCTCAGCTCCTATCCATATTCCCCCAGCCCCAATTTCAGTTGATCACCTGCCAGGCAGAAGTTCAAGAGCTCTTCGGGAGTTTACAAGCAAGAAACGCAAGAAAGATCGGGCTTGTGATTATTGCCGGCGCCGTAAAATCAAATGCGACGGTCCGTACAGACAAGAACAAATCTGCACCAATTGCATCCATGGTCATCGAACCTGTACATACCTGTGGGTCCCTATTTTAATCGTTCAAACCTCTCACCCATTCCCTCAGTGAGTCCTCCAAACCTCGCTGTCCACCAAAGGCGTAAGAACTCAGAATCTGTCCATATGTCCGCGATTTGATTGTGGCAACAGTTATGTCACGTCTCTTGAAGACAAAGTTGAACATCTAGAAAAGGTCCTTCACAACGTGCGTTCCGATACCTATGAATAGTTCTCTTCGTTTCCTGCCATTCTCCTCCTTTACTGATGCCCTTCTCAGCTCCTTCCAAATTCAGACTTCTCCGAAGAACTCGGACCTCCCATTGTACGAGGCTCCTGGAAGAATCATGATGAACAATCCGATTGTCTACCAGTGGCCTCGTTCACACATACGATGAGACATCCCTCGTCCTCATCCTTTGCAAATAAAATCAGATTGAATGAAGACCACGACTTTCCACCAGTCAATCGCACGACACACCTCATTTTCAGACCTTCACAGTCTTCGAAACACCCTTCTAGGAATGCGTTAGTATACAGGTCATCTGCCGTGGAAATTTCTGAAGATACAGAAAATGAATCAGCAGGAGAAGCCATTGATACAGGACTGGATGGCCGTCATAGATATGGTCTCAGTGCGTTGGAAGACGACAACAACTCGGCGACAGAAAGTCCCATTCGTTTTCACGGAAGGAGTTCCACTGCCAGTTTGGTAGAGGTGGCGCGAACTTTTAAACACATGCGCATACAGGAGGAGGTCATTCAAAACTCCTTGGGAGACCAGGATCAAAATAGTGACAAGGAGAGCGAAAAACGCAAACCTACACTAGAGAAAACTAACAACGCTGATTTACGGGTCTTTCGTCGTCCCGAATTCTGGAGTACAGCTAAAGTCAGTAGGGACTTATCAAATGCCATCCCTCCCAACTGACAGTGACCTAGTGGGAGTTAGACTGGATAAATCGTGATCCTCATGCGCCCAACTTGATTAACGAGCTGCTCAAGTACTTTCCTCCTGAGCCTATCGCTCGTCAATTGGTCGAGTTGTTTTTTATCCAGTCTAATCTTTACCTTCCTCTTCTCCATCGACCAACATTTGAACGTTCTTGGCATGAGCACTTACACCACAAGAATGTCTGGTTCGCGACTCTGTGTATTCTTATGTTTGCTGTGGCCAGTCGCTGGTACGATTCCGGTGGAAAGGAGCTTCACGATTGGCTTCGAGGTGACGATCAGTGGAAGGCAGCTGGATGGAGGTGGCTCTTCATTGGCCTAGATGTTCATTGTATTCGGCGCAGTTTAACCTGTTCCGCAAGTTTGTTAGAGATTCAAACGTATGCTGTACGTCTCTATTTCGCTGTATCAATCGGTTACGAGGTCTGTTTAACAAACATCATAGCTCATGGTTCAGTTCTTGCGAGGGACAACATGTACCGCTGTTAGTTGGCTGTTTGTTTCAATTGGATTACGGAAAGCACAGGATAGAGGCGCCCACCGCCTGAAAGTCTATAGGAACTATCCAAATGCTGATGATGAGCTATGGAAACGTGCTTTCTGGTCTTTGTTGGCATTCGATCACATCCTTGGCGCCAGTTTGGGACGTGGCATAGCGACTGGCCAGGAAGAGTGAGCGATTACCTAACCAATTCAAACACTTTGACTCATTTACTCAAGCTATGACCTTGATTTTCCCCTTGAAGTGGACGATGAGTATTGGGATACTGGAAACGACGAGACCAATTTCAAGCAACCGAGTCACCTTCCCTCGAAAATCACTGCTTTTAACCAATTTATTAAGCTTAGCGAGATTATTGCTTTTGCCGCTAAAACTCTGGTGTGTCAAGTCCAATTGACTGAAGACTGCTATTGATTTCAGTTCCATGCTGCAGTACCCTGTGAATAAGAGAAAAGTGTTTTTTGGCTTCATCAAAGGTGATTGGACCGGAGAAGTTGTCCGACAGTTGAACATAGCCTTGGAAGAATGGATACAGAAAATACCAACACATCGTGCGTTAACTCTGTTGATCATTTTCTAATTTCTTATGCAATATACACTCAGTTCGGTGGGATAAACAGAATTGTCATCGTCATCCTGACTTCTCGCGACAAGCCGCGTCCATTCACTCATTGTATTACTGTGTTGTGATGATGGTGTCCAGGCCATTTTGTCCCTACAATCCAATCGGAAATCCCCAACCTGAACAAGAAGAAAGGCATTCTACCGCTCTGAAACAATGCGCAAGATCGATAAAAGCTTGTGCAGAAATCTTGGAGGTCGGGTTACAGAGAGGTCTATCAAACCAATCTAACATGATCAATGTTACCCTGGTCTGTGCTGGCACTCTCGCAATCTTATTATACGTCTTGCAACGAAGAATGGTCGACAGTGGCCAAGGCAAGACTTTGATCAGGAACTACGAGGTTGAAGGAACAGGAATATTCATCTCTGATCTCTTGGATGCCGTGGACGTTTGCATGGAGGTCTTGAAACGAACAAAATCGGTTTGGGAATATGCGGAGGCGGTGATGTGAGCGTTTTTATTGCTGTTAACCGACACTACACTTTCTGGATATTAAACGTCATTAGGGAACAGCTGAAAGCAGCGCTTCCTTCAGACAAGGACAAGAGCTTCGACAGTTTGAACATCCCTATCCCCAAAGTACAAGGACTAGTCGATGTTGAGCAAGTCTCCGGCCATCTGAATCACAACTTGCCCGGGTTTCAAATACCCCACGAGGCAACGTTTTCATTTACGGATCCCTCTCTTTACCAAATGTCCTCTTTTCAGACTGATTATAGCCATCCACCACCATCAATGAGTCACGCTGTTGAGCTGGTACTGACAAGGCCCTATCTCAATTCAGCTCCACCACATCATAATGCTACTCCGCTCTCCCAGAATCTACCCCCTTCGTTGTTTCCGGTTGCATCTCGCACTGATTATGATTACACCATCCCACCTGGTAGCACACGACCGACTACCAGCCCATTCGACCGATCGTCGTCTACTGGACACACTGCGTATCCCGTCCCGGGAATGATCCAGCCACGGGAATGTCAGTTCGATATCCCTGGCACAGGGTTCTCCATTCCATCAGCTGGAGCATCTATGGCAGAAAAATCTCGTATGTGCAGAATGCCCAGTCATGCTTATCCTGGAGACGGGATGCATGCCCTATCTTCTATCCCTGACAATTCTGTTGGAGTCAAGGATTTCCCTCGTTCAAGAATGCGCGCTTTCAACAGTAAACCCGCCCCAGTTATGGCAGCAAGAAAGGAGTCGGGACGCATTGAAAACTCGTTGCGTCGGATTCCAGACTTGCATGCAGTGAAGAATGACAATAACGTGGGCTCGACTACAGCGGTAGCTAATTCTTATAAGAAATCCTCCTCGGGTGTTCATTACTCATCGCCCTTGGCATTTGATTCCAATCATTTATCTTCTCACATGTCGAATTCCACTCAAGCTCACTTTCGAGATCGGTCAAATAGAACTGAATCCAAGTGCGTTTTTCCTCTCTCTTGACATCGTGTCCGCTGATTTGTTCTGTCATCAATTAACTCATAGAATCAAAGCTGCTTGGGAACGATAAAAAATTGACTGATCCAGCTTCAGGGCACCCAGTCAGGCTGGATGTCTTCCGCCAAGAAAACAGTAATATACCTTTGTGCGTGAAGCTTTGTCCTGACCTGATTACTTAGCTTGCTTTCATTTCATGTATGTTTTCGTCTTGCTCTTGGTTGTTGTCATACTAGGTTATTGGTTAGTCTTTATCACACGGATATGTCATGTAATAATGGTATTGGGCTTTGATGTACTTTTTGGATAGCGCAATGATTGTACAAGGTAGTAAAACAAAAGCAGATTATACGACTGTTATCAAATGTCAGCGGAGACGACCTGGTATCAGAGAGAGAGTGAACAACTCACGCAACACAGCATTGATGCACCCGTCATTCTCAGGATTGTTTGTAACTTGGGCATATTTTCCGAAGACGACCTTTCCTCCGGCAGTGACCATACCCAGTTCAGACACATTGACCTCAATGACTGTCCCTTTTGTGAGGACACCGAGTTGAGTGTACATCGGTGACTGAGGATTTTTCTTGACGCCAAGTATCTGGAGTTGGAAAGTTGCTTTGAGATCGGCTGAAGCACTATTTCAAAGCTTGAACAAATGATTAGTCGATGGTACGTACGATGAGTGACATTAGCCTTCTTGTAGCGTAACGCCATCGGTCGGATAAAACGCTCCATCTTGACGGGTTTGCGGGTGAAGCCTTCACCAACAAAAGTTGCCTTGGTCACCATGCGTTTCCATGACTTGCTTTTGCTCTTTCCAGTTTTCACTACCTTGAACATTTCATCTTCTGCTATTCCACGGACTTTTGGAAGAGGAACAGCATACTTGGCAGCCTTGTCCTTCCGTTTTTGTTTGATCGCCGTCGACAAAACCTTGGCATCTTTTTGTCCTTCACGATCAAGGAGATATGTGGGTAGTGCCCCATCAGGGATGGTTCCCGAGTCCGCTTGCTTGATGTTACGTTCGTCATGGGCCTTTAGTGTCTTCTTCATCTGAACTTTTTCTCTGTGTCGTTTAGCATGAAGTAGTTTGGCCTTTAGTCCGAATGTTTTCTGAGCGATAGAAGAAGATTTATGAGCTACACGGGCTTCCCGCTTTCGTCTTTCGCAAAAGGAAAAATAGAATCATTTAGGAAACTCAGGAAGTTTTGTTTTGAAAAAGACGCATACTTGCGCTCGTAGTAATCCAGTTGACGTCCATGTCGCTTGATATACTCTTCGATATATTCGTTCTGATACCCCAATAAGCCACGGAAAAACATACGAGCACATAGACTGTACCTGAGGCTATTGAAAATGTTTGTCAGCATGGGTGTCATGAAAAATCGAAAGAGACATACCATAGCTGCTGAACGAGTGTCAAAACCGGCGGTATCAATGAATTTCTAAATCACGTGAATTCCATGTAATTCCAGGTCTGTGAGTACTGTAGCCTGAGCCAAAGAACATGTGGCAAGACAATGTAAATCCCTACGGTGCACCGTCCTCCCAAAGCTCATATTATCAAGTACCTGTTCAAGAGCCCCTCCAATTTTATGCCCAAAATACGAGTCCCCAGGACTCTGCAGCATTCTATCCAGGCTCTCGGCCAAGCTTAGAAGGGATGGCCCAAGGAAATATTGCTCAAGGAAATATTGCTCAAGGAGGTGGATATGCTGGTCCTATACAACCCCAGGGTGCTTGGTGGACTGCTTTTGGTACAGGTGGCTTCGAGGGCGAACCTCCCCTCTTGGAAGGTAAGTCATTGTGAACTACGATATGTTTTCTACCACGCGGAATGAATGGGCTCACAAAAGCTCAAAAGAACTTGGAATCAACTTTTCCCATATATATGCAAAATCTATGACTGTTCTTAACCCACTTCAGCGAATTGACGAACACATAATGGATGATGCAGACCTGGCCGGTCCAATTATCTTCTTTTTCTGCTTTGGTTTGTTCCTCTTATTCGTCAGTCACAATATACATTTTTGCTATCAAGTATGCTGAACTCATCATTCGTACAGTCTGGAAAACCCAACTTTGGATACATCTACGGAGTCGGTCTCTTTGGAGCAGCTTCTATGTATACGCTCTTGAATCTCATGTCCGATCATGGAATTGACGCGTATCGCGTGGCTTCCGTGCTTGGATACTGTTTACTTCCAATGGTAGGAATCAGTGCTATCAGTGTCGCGACTCACCTAGAGTATGTCCGAAATTCGATTCTTTCTTTTGGTTGGCTCATCCTGTTAATTCTAGGCGCACTTTCGGATACCTTTTATCGTTGTTATCCATCCTTTGGTGCACATATTCTGCCTCAGGTATATTTGTAGCAGTCCTCAGAATGTCAGATCAACGGCTACTAGTTGCGTACCCCTGCGGTTTGCTTTATGGTTGTTTTGCTCTTCTTAGTATCTTCAAGGGAACTAAGTAGCGCATCGCTATCCTATTGTTTTACTATTTTATTGTGGATTTGGGATAATATACATTGCACATGGACTTCCAAATGATGCTACGGTGATGTTACAAATATTTCGCTAAGTCTTGTGGCCTTCTGCTTGCTTTTCGGGGTTTAGTTGTCTGCTGTAGATTTTCAGTAAAACTTCCATGATCTCTTCAAGGGGTGTGGTCGCATATTCATTGATATATTGAGGGAGTGCGTCTTCTAGATTGAAACCTGCTTTTTTCATGAAGAAGGGATGCATCACATCTGGAGTTGCTTCGCCAAGTTGTCGCATAGTCAAACGTTCAATTGACCTTTCACGTGGCATGTACTTGATGGTCTTGTGCTTGGGTACTTTGCAAGCGCCAGAGGGAGGGATCCTAGGTGTAGGGAAGGGTACCGACTCGACAGGCACAAAGTTGTCCGAAGCGTGTTGTTGTTCTTCAACGACTGCCAACGAACCGACTCCAGGAATCAAGGACGTGCGCCATTCTGCAGCGGCCCGAACTTGATCCATTTCCCTAGTCATATTCTTCCTGAGGAACGTAAGCCAAGAGTACAAGGCAACGTTGAGAGTTATGTAGATGTCATCAACATCCTTCAAGCCTTGTCTAACGAATGTACTATGGAAGTCATAGAGCAAATTCCTAGTAACATCATCGTCGTTCTCCTCGCTGTACATGTGCATCTTCATAGAAGGAAGACCAACGATGGTGGCCTCTAATGCGCCCTTGACGAAGCCTTCAAGCCATGTACGACATTGATCTTGATCCGGCAGTGGCGCGTTCAGACTTTGATTGTACGTAAATTTTGAGATATTCATTGAGGCGAATGATAAATGGAGGTCTCGCTGTCCAGGACAAAAATCCGTTGCAACAAGCCTAGCAAGACGTGCTCGGATATCTCGAGCTACAAATTGTGCCATCTCCAAATCTTCCATGCTACGAGGGAAAACAGCCAGTTGTAAATGGCCCAATTTCAGACTCATGAATTGGCGAACAATGAAGGTTAGTCGGCTATCGGCCTCCTTGAACTTGGCTTTAGCAGTTTGAAGCATGGCTTCAGCAACAGCCGACAATGGATTGTCTGGCTTTAAGGACCGACTATTCCGAAAAGCCGCTGATTCCCGACTGGCTCCTTGCCGTTGGGCTTCGAGATTGGATTCAAAATTGTTCGCGTATGACATCAGCTTGGGTACGGTCCCTATTGTGACAGCTGCAACAATCTTGGAGCTTGTCACTACGAAAGAAAGTTGGAGTGGATTCTTTTGATCTGTTTCCGAATGTATGGCCTTCCAATCATCATAAACTTCAATTGAGAGAGGATCAGCGCTGAATATAATCAATTTTGTATTCTGATCAGGACTCAAAGTGGAGAACTCACTGATAATGGAGCAAACGTTGTTGGTCAGATGCCAGGGTAGCAATCACGGGCCCGCTTGTTAATCTGAGCTCCAACATCCGGCCATCCAACTCCTCGAGAGACCGGTCATTTACTTTTTTAGTGGTTTGGAAGAGGCAATCACAAACCCGGACCCGACCTGACAGGTTCCCATCAGCAATGATCAGAAGTTCCCTTACAAGGATTGCTACGTCATTTGACCTCTCCGTGAGATTAGTCCTTAAGATTGCTTGATTGAGTTGTAAGGTGATCCTTGATATCGATGAGCCGAGATCAACCTCAAGATTGATTTCGCGGACACGGACTAGCAGCACTGTGCTGAGAGACCGTTTGGCAGAAGGCGGTGTCGAAAATGAGGAACTAGGACTGAGCTTTGACGGAGCCTTGGCATCTAGTGGTGACTGACTATTGAACAAAGGAAAGAGGTCAAGCCAAACGGCTTTGAAACATAAGACATCTTGAAACCTCGAGAATTTGGCTCTTCCATGAAACTCGGTATCCAGAATGACAGAAACAAAGTTCATTATGTGCCGCGGGACTGACTCAACTCTGGAGAACCAGACAGAAAATGTTAAATTCCGTGCATCAAGCTGAAGGCAGTCTTCACTAAGAAAGCCATGTTTCAATCCGATCGATAACCCCCCCACTGTTCCCGAGAAAGATACCTGGCGGGCACCTGGTGAAGCATTGATAATAAAGCCGCCGTTTTCCCAACGTAGTGCGGTGACGACGTTGACATCAGGCTGACAGGTAAATTCTAGCTTGGAACGGTCTATACGCAGGCTGAAGCTGATGCGCATACTAGAGACAGCATTGAGGGTGGTATCTTCTTTATCAGTAGACACAATATTGCCGGATTGCGCAGGGATCGGGGATGGTATCACTCTGGCATTACTATTCTTCAGCATGCGACCCTCGATGTGGTTAACCAGCTCCGTCAAGAATGGTAAGAGAGTCGGTCGAAGTACGTTACGACTGGAGTGGACGGTACTTTTGAATACAAGCGTGGAGGGTTCTTCATGGCTTGGGCCACACTTCTGCATCGCAGGTGTCGCACGATATTCTCCCCAAACAGAAACTACAGGAAGATTGAAGACTTCGGCCCCGAGCTCTAGTATTTGTTCATCCAATAGTTCAGTAGCATGGCCAGATGGCATCGTTTCGAAGTACAGCTTGGTGGCTGCGCTGCTATACATGCGTACTTTCCCACTCAAAAATGTCAGGGAAGCGAATACATTTGACGTAGGGATAGCTTGGTAATGTCGCTCCAGAGCAGTAATCTTGGTTTCCTCTGCTTCAGAGGGAACTGCACGAGCAATATTGTTGGAAAGTTGATTAAGACGCTCCTTCCCTTGTCGGTACACGTCGATCAAGGAGAAGATGTAGCCCGCAACAGTGGAATCCAAATCTAGAATAAAGCCGCTAACGCTGGCATTGATCCACAGCTGGCGTGAGTCTGTTCGAAGTACCGACCGGACCTGAGCAGTCATTTCGGGATATACAAGCCGGTTTCTGGTTCTATGGTTTTCACCATTGTAATGACTCGGTTCAGATTGTCGGAAACTGGGAAAGATCATAATCTATGTATGTTTAATAGAAGTCATACTGCTGAACCTACAAGGAGATAAATTGGAACGATAGGTTCTTCATGGTGGCTTCCCCTGTCTCGCCCCAATTGACACCGAATATTATGGATGAGATTGAAAATAAGAATGCATTGATGGTTGCATCCTTAGCGCGGTAGCGTGGCAGTTGGATGTCTTGTTCCAGAGTGATGGGGAATGCAATGCCTAGGTCTCGAATTGTGATGTTGATTATGTATTTGGACAGCCAGGACGTATCCTCGATTTGGTGATTGTAAGTTTTGACCTCAAATGTTCTCATAATACTTTGGGTCTTCTGCTTGAACGCTGCCAGCTCCTGGGCTCGCTGATCCTTGCGCTCAAGGATATCAGCCTGAGAGTATGGTCAGGTGTGATGATGTCTGAATTGTGACTGCACGTACCTGTATTTGATCAAGAAAATCGCCGATTTCCCCTATTGAGCTTGGATGCATCACAGCATGAGCTTTGGTGATAACTAGATCAAGCGTTCGTGCATAAGGATACTTCCTCTGTTTTCCTGAAAGAACTTTGACATCAATTATGACAAAGAATGAACGATGTCCGCGGTTAAAAGACTCTTGCATGGATCCAACTTTACGCAGAGCCAAGGAAAGCGCGAGATCTGTCAATCCGATGTCCCATCTGAGGCCGTTGTTATTCTGGAGACCACCACCAATATCTTGGCACTCCAAGAACATAGTGGAAGAAAAGCCCTCCAGCCCGATCCGAAAGCCACGCATCTTGAGGTAACCACCAAACTTGGGTCTTGAGCTTGACTGAGATTTCCGCGAGAACTTCGATGCTTTCAAGCGGGTTTCCTCCATCAACGTAACAAGGTCGTTGAAGTCCTGACCAAATTTCTGCTGAACAGCTAACAATGTATCCCAATGAGATGGCTTGACTTTGAGGTCCAAAAAATCAATGATGATAAGTGCTTGGACTGATCTTCCATCATGGCTACCACCAAGAGACAGGGCAGGGAAAGCGAGCTTGACACGACTGTCTGAGACAGCTTCTCCATTATTTTGAGACGATATTTCTAGAGTGCTAGAAGTGATCTGCAGGCCGAATACGATGTTCGAGGGATTGAAAGGATCAGAGCTTGATTGGGCATAAGTAACCACATGAATTGCTCGCCAAGAAAGCCAAGTCCCATGCATCACTTGGAGGGATATACCCACATCGACGACTTGTCCATTAATTTGCAGCATAGGCCGCTTGGAGAATGACCGTATTGATGGTACCGGAGACTGAGTTTTCTTGGAGGGAATATGGAGCTCTGAAAGAGCAGCATTGATTGCCTGCTCTATTCCAGTAAGGAAATCAGCTCGCCACTCCTCAACGAAGCGATACAGCTTGATTGCACTTCGGGGCACGCTAAGATACAGTCCACCAAGGGAGAAAACTACTCTGGTGATCTTTTGTATATTTTGCTCCTGTCGTATGACTGCATTGGCCTTACCCCTGTTAAGGTCAAATGCAGCTAGAATATCTTGATCTACACCAGGTTTCATTTTGTAAAGAGGCGAGCGAGCTTGAAGATATAGCTTGTCGAGAAGAAGTGTAATGTTCATAGATTCATCCCCTTGATTGGTTGGTACAGACGACAAAGAGACAATTTGTATGTTTTGAGCGCCAATCACGAATGTCAAGTTGGCAGCAGCAGCCTGAAGCTTGACTGAATGTAGGAGCAGAGAAACATCGATGAAAACCGAAGATGAGCCTCCAGAATTGATGATTGATGCTGTTTTTCTGTTCGCGGGCTGATACTTGCTCGAGATCGCTGTTGAATGCGACACGTAGATGCGCCGGACGCGCAGAACATGTTGAACAAAGTCCATGAGGTGTGAATGAACTGCGAAATAGATCCTGTTGATAGCTATTCGGATAGAGTGTCGTTCCAATTGGTGCAGCCGTTTTTCACGAAGGGATGTCTGCGACATACTTGGAAGATGACTGAGGGTGTGTTGTATTAGACCAAGGGGGTATGAGCGTGTATGAATCTGAACACCGGTAAGGAGAAATTCGTTGATTAAGGATGAAGTAGGTGCGCAGATACGCAGACAAGTGCTCTGCAGTACAACAGAGAGAGTGGGCACTCTGTGAGACGCCGAAGCAGCAGGTTTTGCACGCTTGATTTTCAGCAGTCGTTCCAATAAAGTAAGATCATAGGTGGTATCAAAATCTTGATCCAGATGGACAAATCTTGAATGCAATGCCGATGCAAATGTGTCGGGGTTAATGGAGTCTGCATTGCCTTGACCAGTGAAAATGTGTTTGTGATCCTCGGGCCGGAGGTGGCGTAGGCAATGTCGAAGATGGAAAAGGAATCGAAAAGTAGAATCGGTGCGTAGTGCGTGTGGAATTCCCTTTTGAACAAGGTATGATGGTTGGGTAGTGGAGAGCGGATCAATGATGGCTATAGACTCGGAAAAATGTATGATTCGATACGCTACTGACTGTATCACGGCTTCATCATGGCGCTCAATCAGGCGCAATGTCCTGAGACTTTGCAGAAATTCATGATTGAGGCTGATGGCAACAGCGGTCACCAGTTCTGGACCTCGGTGTCCGACCATAGTGGTTAAATCTATCCAACGAAGACGAAACTGGCTTGCGTTATGATCAGCGTCCAGGCCGACAAGTTGTAAGCTGAATATGGTGTCACCGCTGGATGGTGTTGATTCACTCTTGGAAAGGTAATCTAAGTTTAGAGATAATGTGTGAATGGTGGTTTGAATCCTGGTCTCCGACTTAAGAAAAAGACCGCTGAACGTGAGATTCTGTATAGATAGACCAATCCCAGTTGCGGCATCGAGTCGGGAGGGGATGAAGCTACCTTCAATGATCTTCGGGTGCCCTTCTTCGGCCATAGAAAGATTCTGAAGGATCTGGATATCGATAGCAGGACATGCTGCTTCCAGTATATTCCTCGAGTCCGTTTTTGCCCCGTTTTTCATCAAGGAAGCGACCAGGAACGAATACTCAGCTATCAGGGCCTCGACTTGCAACTCAAGCCCCAAGTTCTACAATCAGAATAAGAGTACATTTTCCTTGTGAAGCTACTGTCGCTTACGATAGAACACAATGATTGTTGAATATGTGCACAAGCAGACACCAACAGCGGCGTAAGCTTGACCTCAATTGCACGCTTTGAGCATAATCGAGTTGTTGTAGATCCCTGTTCAACTGTGACAGGTAAAGGGTCTTGATTTGTCCGATGAGAGCCAGTCATGCCTGAACCAGCATACCTTGAAGTGAAGTTGCGGCTGCGATTCTGGTTTCTCCATTAGCTGGGAGTATATCATCTAATATCCAAGAAACCGACCTTGATCAGACTGAAGGAAGGCATTTCCCAAAAGCCGTAGTCATTGGGGCGAACAGACTCATAGTGTCTTGTAAGGTGCGCGTAATACATTAGTAACGCCTTGTCTTGATTCGTTTCGCAATCTGGTAATTGTCAACACCACATCATTGCCAGCGTCAAAGGTATTTATTTACCTTCAATATCTGTCCATCCACTGCTCGTGGAACCCCCATCCGTCAGATCTGCATCATCTGATTCATCCCCACTGGACAAATGCTGCTCGTCGTCGATGATATGGAGACGAGTCGATGTACGTGTCCTCCTGAGCACATGTATGTTAAGTCACCTTGATTCTGGCAGTCAAAGAAAAGTCACTCACGCGAGTCTGGCATCTCTATCTGCCTCAGATATAAACTCTGCCTCAGAATCAGAGATACTGTTTGCAACAGGAGGGCGTCTTTGATGTAGGTGTTTTCGTAATGGAGGTTGGACAACTCTAACTCTCGGATTTGGGAGTCGCAGCTGAGGAATGTAAACTCCATTCCTATGCATCGTCCGACCTATTTCTTATGGTCAGACAGACCTAGAAAGATGGCACCTGGCTCACTCCTCTCCATTTGGCCGAGCAGTCTCGCAGCACGATCTGTCAGCTGGTCTTGCTCGCTGACAAACGCACGTTGTCGTACAATGTGCTCTCTGTACCCCTTGGGAGCCGCATAAATGTCGATGTATAGATCAGTAACAATGTCTGCTGCCTCTAGCCATGTGTTGAGCTTGGTTGAAGCACTTAGCAACACCTTGATCCCGAGATGAGGCACACGTATCCCTGTGGAGTTGCCGTAGTTGACACCGCCAACGTCGTTGCGATCCACCTTAATACCAGACTTGCATAGGACTTGAACGGCTGTATTATTTGCTCGCAACACAAGTTCAAATGACTTCACGTTAGCCTTGTAAAAGGTTACTGTATGGCATTGAGTTCGGCCGCCTTTTCATGAAGGGTCGCTTACTATCTGGGTCTGCAGGGGTCATGTACTCTGCTGCAGGGGCATTTGCCAAGTCTGCAAATCCAAAGCCAAATGATTTTTTGACATGACCCAGAATCTGGGCATCAGCAAGGGACATATCAAATTTCACATGACCGAAGTTGAACTCCCATATACATAGGTATGTTGAAGTCCGCGGCAAGGGCCCGAATAATCGATTTGCAACTATACTTAAACCTATGAGTGCATGTTAACCTGGAAACAGACCGCACAATAATTCGTTGACTTGCAATCAACCATTATGATCTTTTGACCATACTTTGTGCACTCATGTGAGAGTCGCCGAGGGAAATCATGATCTATGTGACCATATATCGTAGGAGAATTGAAAGATATATCTGTCAGATTCCGTCAGCCCTGACACTTTTCACTAGATATTGGGACATTTTCACCGAAAAAGAAGTCATGTAGACGTAGATGAAGTTGCAGTTCAGATATTGATAAAACAACACACGGGCCAATTCCGAGTGTCCCATCAGCTTGAGGTGCTTCCATGCTGATAGCACCTGCAGGCAGCACGAAGGTCCCTCTATGAACCAGGACAGACATAGTGCACTGAAACATGTTGTTCTGAGCTATGATGAGCTTATGTGTTGACCTGATGAAACTGGGACCTTACTTTGCCCATGCGGTACTTCAACTGGATTGGGTCACCAGAAGGAATGTTTCTCCTTTGTCTTTCGATGTATTCGTAGAGCGTCGAAAAATGCGTGAATGACCCAAAATAATTATCACGCAACACCATCCAGTATCGTATTGACCAGCCCAGAGCCAAATAAATTAGATCCGTTGCCTAACGAAAAGTTATTTTTAGCATACCGGCAGGGGCCCAAATAGACCCAAATAGACTCACCTCGAAATTCAGGGTCAAATGATCCACAAAGTTCTCTCTTGTTTCGGTGTAGTATAAATATGACGCTTTCAGAACGAGCAGTCTGATCTTGGCCAAGTTACAGCCTTCCTTGGGTATGTATGTGGCCCGAGTGTTCCATCGAGGAAGAGAGAAGTCCACAGAGAGATTTGGAGCTTCGATTGACATCTGCACATCAATTGACTCTGGCCTAAACCTATTGGAGGGAATGACGACACTGGCATCAAGTTGCTCTCCTTGTAAGGTTACCAAGACTAATTGAACATTAAGACCGTGTCCTCCAAAGAAATAATATTGGCTAGAATACCATTGTCCTCGCGAACCAGCGGCTTGTCGATGATGTTTTGGTCATTGGCATATGTATTTACTTCATAATGATAGAGATGTAAGTTGACCAGATAAACGGTTGGAACCCATCTTTGCCAGTCGCTTGGAGGACCAGATGCCCAATCCTTTCCAAGGTCGGTAAACATGTTGATATGATCTCGCAAAAGATAAAACACAGGTTGACGGAGTGTGATATAAAATGTCCAAGTCCTTTCGGCATTCCATTTCAGTGGAGATGGAAGATCACCATGTACCTGTAGGGGAAAGAATGAAGAGTAAAATTCCACACAATGTACGACATACACGACAGGAATCTGCATTTATCAAGCGAATATCATTTAGGCTTGATGTCACAGAAAAATCATCCAGATGAACCTCAAGCATGGACTCATATCCCATACACCCTGCAACCACGGGCATCAAGTACTTAATTGATGATCGATCGCCAACAACAACGTTGAGGAATGCTGGTTCCCTCCGATGGGACCTTTTGGGTACCTCTGATTGACCATCCCACTGCCAATCCTACAGGGAAACGATAGAAAGTCAGAGGGATCAGAAGATGCAAAGATTCAACAAACCTTCGATGCCTCCTTAAACGGAATAAGCAAGGTGGTCTCGTTCCTCAATTCCACAAAAATCTGTAGAGCTGTCCAGATCCTTTTATCTCCTGGCTTGACTGGATGTGTCTGTTCCGCTGTTCGGTACGTAGTTGGAAAAAATATTTTCTGTAATTCGGCCCTGATGGCAATTGCGAGTGAGCCCATGTCCCTCATATACAGCGAATATTTACCTCTGCCGGTCAGCCCATGGTCCATATCTGAAAATCCCTCTGTGTATGACAAATTCGAGCACCCAGTCAGGTGATATGTCGCCGTTTCCAAAGTCATACTGCTTCGGATGTAACTGCTCCTCGATGGGCGGCACATCACCGACCACGTCCGCAAGATAAGTCAGCTCCAATAACGATGTCTCTAGAACTTTACGCTCGACAGCATAGTCGAGAGTAGAGAAGTCAGAGCCGACAGATGTTTCTTCTTCTATTGCTTTTCTATGTTTGGATTTCGCAGTATGAGCTTTGAAGTTTCTCTGTCTTTGACGATTCTGGCCATATTTGAGTGTGAGAGGGAAAAAAGTGAGTTGACGCCAGACGTGCTGGAAGGAGTGGTATATCAAGTGTAACGAAGCACTTCCAAATATGGGATATCTTTCGAGAAGTGAGATTGCAGTCGGATGAGTCAGGATTAAGTGGAGCGTACTGGTCAATGCGGTCATGTAGCAACTGTCCAAGAGTCGACATTGGATCAACAAATTGTTCATTCTCTGTCAACTGTATGACAGCATTACGAAACCTGAGAGAGAGGGCCTGTTTGTGGAGGTCACACTTGGACCTAGCCTGTATACAATGTGAATTGTTCTTATAAATTGACGAACGAGTACACTCACCTGAGTGATACCGAAAGTCCCATGACAAACGCCGAATTCCGCAACAACGAGATTAGGAGTTGAATGGTTTCCACATGTGATTATACCCTTTGAGACTCGTATACCCAGAGGAAACAGATCTTTGGGGTCTAATACCGGCATCTGTTGCTTGAACCATGCCAGAAACTTGTTCATTGTTGTAGGAACTCGGATAGTACGTCTCATCGTTGATTGTCCCCTTAATTCTGCATCAATCGTAAGATTAGCCTAGCCAGCTGAAGAAGTTGATTATACTCACTCAGACTACTTAATCCCTGTGAAGAACGATTTGCATCTCTTGAACGTAAGGTGTCCCTGCCTGTGCTCTTTTCCATCTGAGCAAGAATATTTTCATATGCTGCTGTCCGGTTGTAGAGGAACCACTCAAAACCCTGGAGGGTTACCTGTATCCGACATGAGGGGAGCCAGAAATCCTGAACTAGATTGAAAAATAAGTAAGAGCGTAAAATTTCATACAGTCTAACGAATGACACGGACTCTTTTCACCCTTAACATAGAGCTCTTCAGCCAATACAGGTTTCCGAAGCCAGTAACGCCATTGTACCTGACCCTTGATAATCTTGATAGTTTGATTACTAGAGTGGTAGTGAACGTCTTTAAGAAGGATGCGGCCAGTCAATAAAGAAAAATGTATAGAGCCTACTTGTAGTCTTAGAGTTATGTACTGGTGCCAACGATCGAGAGACTAACCTATTTCAAGCCACAAGCTGGACCCTTCCTTGTTCCAGAATGCCAGTCGGAAAACCAAGCCAAGTACATATGCTAGCAAACGGTTCCAATAAAAAAAGTAGAGAATGAGTGCCACGATGATGCAGATGCATGGTATCAAAAGAAGTCGGTCAAGCATGCTGTTATATGGCTACTAGATCATGCGCAGCGAGCAGCAAAGTCGCACCAAGTGTAGAGTTGGAATTCGAGCCCGCAGGTTCCGTGATTAAGGTAGACAGGCTCAGTGCATCGAATAAGGTCAGGGGGACTGGACCCTGATTATATCATCACTTACCATTTGACCATGAACGCCAGTAAAATAGCTAAGGAGTCTCCTCTGAAAAAGTTCGCCTACGCTACCACGGTTAGCTGCTTGGTTCATGCATCAGTATACGGCAAATGTATTGCAGCAAAATACACAGATGCAAGGAAGGATATGTGCAAAGAGGAGTTCTCCAAGTTTGTTGAGTGCTTACGAGCGACTGTGAGCTACGACTCTACCCATAAAAATCACGCCGCTTACTATACACAAAAGCTAAAACGCAAATGGTGATGCTTGCAGATATACGTTGAGCCATCCAATGATAAATAATAAGAATGTAGTAAAACAATTTATCCTAAACCTCCTGGAATACGTCTATCACTACTCCCTTCCCTCCTCGTATTTTCAGTGACATCCGCATCAACTGAAACCCGCTCTCTCCTAGCACGTACACTGTTGCGCAGAATCATACGCAAACTCGCAGGTATACGTAGCGCAGTGGTATTAGGCAGAGGAAGTAGAGTGTCGTTGCCCTGACGTATAGGTGGAAGAGGGTTGCGAAGACGGCTGATCACCGCTGAGAGTCGTAAATCAATAATACATAGTGCTGAATTTCTTCTTGAGACCTTTCTAAGATTAGTTTCTGGGGTATCAGAGTCAGATGTCGATAGAGTTTGAAAGCTCGCTGCTAGTGGAGAGAGGGAAGTAGATGATGTAGGGTCTTCTGGAAGAAGGACATCAGGCGTATCTGCACCGGCACTCTTAAAGTAAAGTTGGGTCTCGTATCCGACGGTTGCAGTGAGGAGTTGCAGGACAATGATGAACAAGTCCAATGAGAGAAGCTGTATCCTGGAAGGTACATAGGCTGGTCATGCCGTGTTCAGATGTAGTACCGAAGGAACGTGAGCTAACAACTCACACAAACCAATGAAATCAATGATAAGCCCTCGTCCTTCCGAGGCACCCCGAACGGCGTGGATCCACAACACGACGGTGCTGCAGAATAGGATGAGTCCATAGAAAAACCGGAGGGGGTACGACGGGTCGAATTCTCCAGACGGCCCACACTGAAGCTGGACAACCAGACGCAAAAGATAGATAAACACAGATGGAGAAAGGAGGAAGGATAATGTAAAGAGTTGGTGAACAAGACTATCGAGCTACAGATAATATTTACAATGAGCTGTACCGACTTACGAGGTGCTTCGAAAAACTGACCGACTGAACGAGATGCTGACGCTGAGCATAGTACCGAGTGGGCATGACATAGACAAAGCAGCTCAATAAAAACCTGCAAGAAAGTTGCAAAGCAAGATTGGAATAATGCACACTTCCTTGCTTGTTGTTGTATATGTCACACAAACTTTTATATAGTCTTTTATAGGTATCTCTAGTGTTCGGGATAACGTGGCAGCACTTCTGCGTCATCAGTATTTGACAAGTGTTCTTGCTCTAATCTTCCCATTCGCGCCTTCTCTTCTTCCGAAATTTCATGGTATGTCCAGGTACCACCCCCATAGCCAACTTCTTCTGGCACAGCAGGTCTATCTCGATCCATGAAACTATAGACTGTACGCGGTATCTTGGTGGGGAAAGTCGGGGGAGATGATCTTGCTTCTCGGTAGGGTTCGTACTGTTCTGGGTCGTCTACCTGATCCAGTCCGTGTGAACTAGTCAGGACGGAGTACTGAGTTTCCTCAGCTTCGACGCTGAAGGCGTCGTCAGTCCTTTGTCTTGTCTGTCGTTTGTATGATTGTCCTCTACCAATTTGCCATATATAATTCGTGACAATTAAAGCGCCAACTGTAATCGTTCAGTGCAATGAAAAGATGGAGCAAACATCTGGAATCTCACAGAGTTCAATAAGGAGAACCAGGAGCGCCAATACAATATAAGCTGTTCTCCAAAACAAGGACGTGTTTAAGCACTGTTGCTTCGCGACGTCATCACATAAATGTGAATTGTCTGGGTTGACTATTCGAACGACAACAAAGAACCATACTGTGACGCCAAGATGTAAGGGGAAATGCACATATGTGATGCTGGCATACATCCGCATGAGATTCAAGTTCCGTGCAATTACACCAATGAGACTGTTTGACAGGTAAGAGCATGAGTATGACAGGGGACGAGGAACGCACCCAAAAATTGATACGGCGAAGAGAAACATTTCCACCAAGCCACTGATTATGAACACAGCTTTAAACCTTGGACTCATGTTATGGTTTACTAGCGAAGACGTTTCTAAGTGAGGTTTTGGGCTGAAACTTTCCTACTAGGTACCCACCTGAAATTTGATACCACAAAGCGAGGGAAAGAAGAGCGGAAAATATTATCCCAAAGACGGTCATGACAGCTACACCAACTCGAGCAGGGATACAACAGGAGAACCTAGACTGTCCGAAAAGCAGCTCTTCGTAGCCAAACGACATTGTGTATCACTGAATACCACAATGAATAAACAGCACGATGGCTTATGAAGAAATCAAGTAGGCGTATGGGTATGGGCAATGGACACTTGTCACGATCATTCCAACATTCACTCCGATGATGCACCATACAGCAACTTCACCTTAGATGCCTGCACTCCATCAGGTAATTGTACAAAGTCCTGTTCTAGTTTCCAATAGGCTTTTCACTCCAACACTGAGTCCTATGCCTGGCTTAGGATGCATTAAGCAACGTCAAGGGTCCATCATCATCATCATTTGATGATCATAACGTTGGTGGGATCACTTTCCCCAATTTGACGACTGCATCCTCTAGCTACTATCGGAATTCCAACGACATGTGCACTGCTAATTTTCATCTTTCTTCATACCTGTTGGAAGCAATCTCCAAGTATATTAGACCTACCATGCTAAAAAAAATCTTCACACACTACATCTGCCTTGTTGTCAGAGTAAATCCACATCTCAAACAGGGGATGAGTCATGATCTGGAGCATGGATGTGTTGCTGTACTCATATACCAGTGATCAGCAGAGAACTCACATGCTATTCAGCAGACTGAAACAACGATGTCAACCACATTGCGCTAGACTCGGAAAACGTGCAATGGATATAGATTCTTCTATATCTGAGTGATCTGCAAAAGCTATCTACTTCTCAATTCTTC